>JAAUYD010128464.1_pt1 | contig 22645 bp, 24 predicted proteins | sample 7278101 | NCBI WGS metagenome assembly JAAUYD01 (sample SAMN14350128, study PRJNA611818) | marine sediment metagenome | isolation source: surface marine sediment (0.6m) | place: French Polynesia: Moorea | collected 2018-08
CCTGAAGCAAATTACGGATTCGTCAGCCATCGAGGCTGTCGTCGACAAGGTCATCGAGGCGAATCCTGGCCAGGTCGCGGAATACAAGGCAGGCAAGGACAAGCTGATCGGCTTTTTCGTTGGCCAGGTCATGAAAGAAACCAAGGGCCAGGCCAATCCGGGACAGGTGAACCAGGTCCTGAAGCAGAAACTGTCGGACTGAGATGTCGGCCGATAGTGTTACGCCGTTTGGATTCGAGGCGCTGCGGGTTCGTGGAGCGCTGATCCACCTGTCGCAGTCCTGGCGCCGTATGTTGCGCGACCACGACTACGACGCGATCGTCACTGAGACGCTCGGGCATGCGGCAGCGGTAACCGGCCTGATTGCACAGAGCCTCAAGTTCGACGGTGCGATCACCCTGCAGATCCAGGGCGCCGGGGTCCTGCAGATGCTCGTCATGCAATGTACCAGTGAGTTCGACGTGCGCGGCATGGCCGCAGTCCATGAAGGCAGGCATGCGAAGGACTTCGCGGAGCTCACCGCGAATGCGCATTGCGCGGTGACCGTCGACTCGGGTGATCGCCCCTACCAGGGCATTGTCGCGATCGACGATACATCGCTTGCGGCGAGTCTCGAACACTACTTCGATCGCTCGGTGCAGGTGCCCAGCCATATAGCGCTCGTCGCCAATGCAGATGTGGCCGGCGGACTGCTGTTGCAGCAAGTGCCGGGCGAGACGATGGATGCCGACGACTGGAATCGCCTGAAATTCCTGGCCGAGACGCTCACCGAGAAGGACTTTGCTGGCGAGGCGGGCATCGAGCTGATCGGCAAGCTGTTCGCTGAAGATGATGTCCGGGTCTACCAGCCGCATCCGGTGAAATTCCGGTGCCGCTGCTCGGCGCGCAAGACAGAGGATGTCCTCAAGATGCTCGGCGAGGCCGAGTCGCGCGAGGCCCTGGAAGAGCTTGGCAGCATCGAGGTGACCTGCGAATACTGCGGCCGTCGCCGCCATTTCGACGCCGTCGACGTCGAACGCATCTTCTCTGACAACGTCGTGCCTGCACCCGACTCCATGCATTAGAAATCAATCGCGATCCCGGTTGACAGGGATGTACCCCATATGTACCATGCGCACACATGGTACATATGGGTCAAGAGACATCATGCAGATTGTCGTCGACATAGAAAGCCCCACGCCGTTGTTTGCCCAGCTCATCGAGCAGGTCAAGCGGGCGGTGCAGAGCGGGGCAAAGAAACCCGGCGATCCGCTGCCGTCGATTCGGCAGCTCGCCAATGATCTGAATCTGAACAACAAGACGGTCGCCAAGGCGTACCGGCTGCTCGAGCGCGATTCCGTCATTCAGGCGCGCGGCTATCGGGGCACCTTCGTGCACCCGGATGCGAAGGCCGCCAGTCTCGTCGATCTCAATGAGCTCGTTACGGCCAAACTCACAAACACTATTGCGGCGCTGAAGGAGAGCGGCGCGACCGATTCGGAAATCCGGATTGCGTTCGCCGCGATCATGAATCGACGCGAATCCTGAGGAATTATTCATGACTGCACAATCGCTTTTCTTCATTGCCTTCGCGGGCCAGATATTGCTGATCTCCATGGTGTTTCCGCAGACCATCGTGCGTCGCATGACCCACGTTCTGGACAACTACCCACCGAGTACGCACCCGCGCCTGTATCCGCGGCCGCTCGAGCATTACGAGGGCAAACGGAGTACGTACCGCACACTCAACTACGTGATTGTGGCCATCGGCATAGCCGCGTTTGTGGCGCTCACGACGGTGGACTTTAACCGCAAAACGTTTGGCAATACCGCGTTCTGGTATTTCCTTTTGCAGATCGTCCCTATGCTCTGGATCGAGCACACACTGCGCGCCGAACTCAAACTCATGCGTGAGCTGAATACACGGTCGACACGCAGTGCAGACCTGAGTCCCCGGCGCCTGTTCGACGTCATGTCGCCGGCGCTGTTCTGGTCGATCGTAGTCGTCTACCTGGGTTTTTGGGTGTTCGTCACCTGGTTCCGGCAGTTCGACTACCCGTGGTTCGGTGGCTACCAGAACAACCTGATCATCACGGCGATGAATGTGTTCTTCGCGTCGATTCTGGGCTGGCAGTTGTATGGCAAGAAGCTGAACCCGCACCAGACAGACGAGGACCGGATGCGCCATACGCGCCGTATTGCGATGTTGCTTGGACTCGTCAGCATCGCCGCGACGCTCTACGCCGTCATGACGATCCTGTTGAGTGCGGCCGAGTACCGCGAGTTTCAGCCGTTCGCGCGCAGTGTCTACTTCCAGGTCATCGCGTTCATGTCGTTCCAGGTCTATCGCCTCGATGACGCCAACTTCGACGTCTACAGGGAAGACGCTCGCGCGACATAGTGGAGGCGCCGTGCTACACTGTCCGGCCATTTATATAAATATATATTTATATTTTAATGAGTCCGGACACGACCCAGCTGGCGCAGCGCCTCAAGGCGCTCGCAGACCCCGTGCGCATGCGCCTCGTGGCGCTGTGCAGCGTGGCCGAGTGCAGTGTTTCGGAACTCACCGAAGTTACGTCGCTTAGCCAGCCGCGGGTTTCCCAACACCTCAAGCAGTTGATCGCTGCTGATCTGCTCGAGCGTTTTCGCGACGGCCACTTTGTTTTCTACCGGGTGCCGTCTAACGGTCAGGACATGCTGGCGCGTCGCCGGTTGCTTTCATTGCTACCGGAGGACGAACCCGAGTTCGCGCGGGATCTCGAAAAACTCCGCAAATTGCGCGGTGAGCAGGGTACGGCAACGCCAGACGATGACGGCGACGACCGTCTGTTGCGCAAGGCGCTCGTTGAACTGACGGTTGCTGCGCCGCTTGGCGATCTGCTGGATGTCGGTTGCGGGCAAGGCCGCATTCTCAAGCTGCTCGCGTCGCGCGCGCAGAGCGTCGTCGGCGTTGATATCGACTCGGATGCCCGACGGCTGGCGCGTGCGGAGTTGTTGCTCGCCGGCTCATCGAACTGCTCGCTACGCCAGGGCGATATGTACTCCCTGCCATTCGATGATCGCGAGTTCGACACCATCATTCTCGACGATGTGCTCAGCGACGCCGATCGACCGACCGACGCGATCGAGGAAGCACGACGACTGTTGAAGGAGGGCGGGCGGTTGCTTCTGCTCGCGGCCGTCGATGACCGGAACGTTAACGACACGCGCGAAAACTTCGCCGACTGGGCGGCGCGGACAGGCTTGCGCCTCGCACCGCCCCGGTCGATCCCTGACAAGAAACCGGGCTGGATGCTCGGGGTAGCTACAGCATGAATATTCCACTGGACAACAAGCCCAAGGTCTCGTTCGAATTCTTCCCGCCGCACTCGGAAAAGATGGAAACGATGATGTGGCAATCGATCGACCGGCTTGCGGCGCTCGAGCCGAGTTTCGTCTCGGTCACCTATGGTGCGGACGGCTCGACCCGCGAGCGCACGCATAACGCAGTCGAACGCATCATGCGTGAAACCGACCTGACAGCGGCACCACACCTGACCTGCATCGGCGCAAGCCGCGGCGAGATCGACGATATCGCACGCGAGTATTGGGACATGGGTATCCGCCACCTCGTTGCGCTGCGAGGCGATGCGCCGAAGGACGTCGACCATTACGAGCCGCATCCGGACGGATATGCGTACGCGTCAGATCTCGTCGAAGGCCTGAGGAAGGTTGCTGACTTCGATATTTCGGTGGCCGCCTACCCGGAAGTCCACCCTGAAGCGCCGAGTGCGGAATTCGATCTCGACAATCTCAAGCGCAAGCTGGACGCCGGCGCGAGTCGTGCGATTACGCAGTTCTTCTTCGACACCGATCTGTTTCTCGATTTTCGTGATCGCTGTGCGGCCGCGCGCATCGATGCGCCCATCGTGCCGGGCATCCTGCCGATCACGCGCTTCCCGCAGCTCGAGAAGTTTGCGGCCACCTGTGGTGCGAGCGTTCCCGATTGGCTGCGCGAGTGGTTTGCGGGTCTCGATGACGACGCGCAGACCTGCCAGATGATTGCCGCCAGCGTCGCAATCAACCAGGTACGGCGCCTGCAGGCCGAGGGCATTACCGAATTTCATTTTTATACGCTAAACCGGTCGGAACTCGCCTTTGCGATTTGCCACGCACTTGGCGTTCGTCCGACCCCGGTTGCCGCGTGAGACATCGACATGGACCGTAACGAACGACTCGATACTCTTTTCAAATCGCTCGACGAGCGCATCCTTTTGCTCGACGGGGCAATGGGCACGATGATCCAGGGTTTCGGCCTAACCGAGGACGACTACCGCGGCGAGCGCTTCGCCGACTGGGAGCGCGACCTCAAGGGCAACAATGACTTATTGACGATTACGCGCCCGGATGTCATTCGCGATATCCACAACGCGTTCCTGGACGCGGGCGCGGACATCATCGAGACCAACACGTTTAACTCGAATGCGCCATCGATGGCCGACTACGGCATGGAGTCGATGGTTACCGAGCTCAACATCGCGGCCGCGCGGCTAGCGCGCGAATGCGCGGATGCGGTTGCCACGAAAACCGGTACGCCGCGCTATGTCGCCGGCGCGCTGGGGCCCACAAATCGCACCGCATCGATATCACCGGACGTCAACGATCCGGGCTTTCGAAATATCACGTTCGACGATCTCGCGGATACCTATGAGCAAGCGTCAATCGCGCTGATCGAGGGCGGCGTCGATATTCTTCTGATCGAGACGATCTTCGATACGTTGAATGCGAAAGCGGCGATCGTTGGCGTCAAGCGAGCCTTCCGAACGAGCGGTACTGAGTTGCCCGTCATGATCTCGGGAACGATCACCGATGCGTCCGGACGAACCCTGTCCGGCCAGACGACTGAAGCGTTCTGGAATTCGGTACGCCACATCAAGCCGTTCATGATTGGGCTCAACTGCGCGCTCGGTGCCGGCGAACTGCGTCCCTACATCGCCGAGCTGTCACGCGTTGCCGATACGCGCGTCAGCGCCTATCCAAACGCCGGCCTGCCGAACGAATTTGGTGAATACGACGAGACACCCGAGGAAATGGCGGAGGTCGTCGGCGAATTCGCTTCCAGCGGTCTCGTCAACCTCATTGGCGGTTGCTGTGGTACGCGGCCCGAACACATTCGCGCGCTTGGCGAGGTCGTCGAAGGCGTTGCGCCGCGCGAGGTGCCGGATGTGCCGGTTCGGTGCCGGCTGTCGGGTCTTGAGCCCTTCAACATCGGGCCCGAAGACCTTTTCGTCAATGTTGGCGAACGCTGCAACGTCACCGGCTCCGCGATCTTCCGTCGGCTGATCGAGGCCGACGACTACACGGCGGCGGTTAATGTCGCAAGACAGCAGGTCGACAACGGCGCGCAGGTCATCGACGTCAACATGGACGAGGGCATGCTCGACTCCGAGAAGGCGATGGTCACATTCCTCAACCTGATCGCCGCGGAGCCCGACGTCGCGCGGCTACCGATCATGATTGATTCGTCCAAGTGGTCCGTCATCGAGGCCGGACTCAAGTGCGTGCAGGGCAAGGCGGTCGTCAATTCGATCAGTCTCAAGGAAGGCGAAGCGTCTTTCATCGAGCAGGCGGAGCTGTGCCGCGACTACGGCGCTGCGGTGATCATCATGGCTTTCGACGAGAGCGGGCAGGCCGACACGATCGAGCGCAAGGTCGAGATCTGCAAGCGATCATACGATGTGCTGGTCAACAGAGTCGGCTTCGATCCTGCCGACATCATCTTCGATCCGAACATATTTGCCGTCGCAACCGGTATCGAGGAGCACGCAAACTACGGCCTCGATTTCATTGAGGCGACGCGCGAGATCAAGGCGTCGTTGCCACACGCGCTCGTGAGCGGTGGTGTCTCCAACGTCTCGTTTTCGTTCCGTGGCAACAACGTCGTGCGCGAGGCCATTCACTCCGTGTTCCTGTACCACGCGATTCGCGCGGGTATGGACATGGGCATCGTGAACGCGGGTCAACTCGCTATTTACGAGGACCTGCCGGAGCAACTTCGCCACGCCGTCGAGGACGTTGTCCTGAATCGCACCGCCGACAGCACCGAGAAGCTTCTCGAAGTCGCTGAAGAGTACAAGGACCAGAAGAGCGGTGCTGCCGCCAAAGGTGCCGATTTGTCGTGGCGCGAGCTCGCGGTCGAAAAGCGCCTCGAGTACGCACTTGTCAACGGGGTCGATGAGTACGTCATCGACGATACCGAGGAAGCGCGTCTCGAAGTGGACCGACCGCTCTCGGTCATCGAGGGTCCGCTCATGGCCGGCATGAACGTCGTCGGAGACCTGTTTGGTGCCGGCAAGATGTTCTTGCCGCAGGTCGTGAAATCCGCGCGCGTCATGAAGAAGGCCGTCGGCCATCTCGTGCCCTTCATCGAGGACGAGAAAAATGGCGAACGCAGCTCCAACGGCAAGATCGTCCTTGCGACGGTCAAGGGTGACGTCCATGACATTGGCAAGAACATTGTCGGCGTAGTCCTGCAGTGCAACAACTTCGAGGTTGTTGATCTCGGTGTCATGGTCTCCTGCGACAAGATCCTCGAGGCGGCAAAGCGCGAGAATGCCAATATCGTTGGGCTGTCAGGGCTCATTACCCCGTCGCTCGACGAAATGGTGCACGTCGCGAGCGAAATGCAGCGTCTCGACATGGACCTGCCGCTATTGATCGGCGGTGCGACCACGTCGCCGGCGCACACTGCAGTCAAGATCGAACCGCGTTACGAGGGACCCGTAATCTACGTCAAGGATGCGTCGCGCTCAGTCGGTGTTGCCCAGGCGCTCGTCGAGCCCGGCACGCGTGACGAAATCGTGGCAAAGAATCGCAAGGACAACGCACGACGTCGCGATCAGCACGCCAACAAGAAGCGCCTTGCTCCGCAGCTGTCGTTATCGCAGGCGCGCGATCGCAAGAAGGAAATAGACTGGTCAGGATACACACCGCCTGCACCGTCCTTCCTGGGCAACCGTGTCTTCGATGACATCGATCTTGCGGTGCTGCGCGACTATATCGACTGGATGCCGTTCTTCAATGCCTGGGAATTCCATGGGAAGTTCCCGCAGATCCTCGAGGACGATGTGGTTGGCGAGGCGGCCAGCGCGTTGTTTAACGATGCGACGGCGATGCTCGACCGCATTATCGATGAGAAGTGGCTGACGGCAAGAGCGGTGCTTGGATTCCATCCCGCCAATGCACACGAGGAGGACGATGTCCTCGTCTACGCCGATGAAGATCGGCAAGAGGTCGCGTATCGGCTCGTGCACCTGCGTCAGCAGCGCGCCAAGGCCGAGGGGCATCCGCAGTCATGCCTTGCAGACTTTGTCGCACCTTCGGGCAGCGGCCAGGCAGACTACATCGGTGGCTTTGCCGTTACGGCGGGCATCGGAATCGACGAACACGTTGAGCGTTTCGAGAAGGAGCACGATGACTACAGCTCAATCGTTCTCAAAGCCCTTGCCGATCGGCTCGCCGAGGCGCTTGCCGAGTACATGCACGAACGCGCACGCCAGGAGTTCTGGGGCTATGCGTCCGACGAGCAGTTTTCAAACGAGGAACTGATTGCCGAGGAATACCGTGGGATTCGGCCCGCACCCGGGTACCCGGCGTGTCCGGACCATACGGAAAAGGCCAAGCTCTGGGAGCTTCTCGATGTCGAGGCCAGCATTGGATTGCAGCTGACGGATAGCTACGCGATGTACCCGACGGCTGCGGTCAGCGGTTTCTACTTCTCGCATCCCGAGGCGAAGTACTTTGCGGTCGGCAAGATCGATCGCGACCAGGTCGAGTCGTATGCCACGCGCAAGGGCATCAGTGTTGACGAGGCCGAGCGATGGCTCGCGCCGAACCTGGGCTATGACCCGAGCGAGGCCAACGCGGCCTGATGGCCACAGACATCGTGATACGTACCGGGCTCGACCGGCTACGTTATGCGCTGATGTTCGAAGGCCTGCTTGTCGCGATATTCAGTGTCGCTATGTTCGTGATGTTCGAGCGCGGGCTGCTCGACATGGGTGCGTTCAGTGTCACGCTGAGCCTGATCGCGCTGGCCGTCAACTTCATCTACAACTCTATCTACGATCGCATCGATGTCCGCTTCGGCCGCATTCCGACCGAGCGCTCTCGTGGTTGGCGGATCGTGCACGCCCTGGGTTTCGAATTCACGCTTGTCGTTGTAAACCTGCCGATCATCATGTGGTGGATGCAATGGAGCTTCTGGCAGGCACTCGGCTTCGACATCATCGCGATGGCCGTCGTCGTCATATACACGTACTACTTCACGCTCGCCTACGACCGTGTCTTTCCAATACAGCAGCTGGAGGAGACCTAGAGCGCCTCCGCCTACATGATCTAATGCCCGGCCGTAGCGCGAGAGCGCAATTCCCCGGCCTTTTCACGAATGTCCTGCAGGTCGCGGACCATCTCGCTCCACCCGTACCAAAGCGCGTAATCCGGGTTCGCGTGAAACGCTCCCTGGAACGCGCGCATGCGATGCTTGAGATGCATCTCGAAGAGCCGCGTTTCGATGGACGTGGGCGCATCGTGGAAATAAAGCAGGTCGGGGAACGCATAGGCGTATCCCTCCGGCTTCTCGAGAATGCCGTCCGCGTATAGCCCGGCGATGACGCGTATTGCCTCGGCAAGCAGGTGGTCGGCTTCGCGGATCATGTCGTCCGCCTTGGCCAGCTCGGCCCTTGCAAAATTGTCCGAGTGACAGTCGCCGCATACGGCGATCATCTTGTTGCGCTCGCGATCGAAATCCTCCCGGGTCAGACGCGCGACATCGGCAGCCTTGACGACGTCGAGCCGAGCGGTCGGGTTACCCTCCGGATCGAGGACACCGAGGGCCTGGAGAATGGTGACCTGATCCGCGGCCCACTGCTCGTCTTCGGGTAAAGGCAGGCGAACGGCGAGGAACCCCCAGGCGGTCCGCACTTCATGATCGCCATCAACCATATGACAGTCCTGGCAGGATGGGGCTGACGTGTCGTCCGGTAGGACACCGCTTTGGGCCAACAGGTAACGAACTCCATGCTTGGATGAAGACCACATCTCCCATTGCGGGTGGTCGAACCCCATGTGGCAGGTTTGGCAGGCCTGCGGTTGTTGAGCCTCGACGACCGAGAAAGTGTGGCGTGTATGACAAGCGTCGCATGACGCGTGGCCAAACATGCTGCCTTCTTCCTTGAGTTGCTCGATAGCCTGTTCGTCCTTGAGCCCGAGCTTGTGGCAGCCTCCGCACCCCTTCATACCATGCGACAAGGCCATGGGCAGGGCATGCGTAGTTGGCATTGCCTCAACGGCGGCCCATGCGAGCGCGTGTTTGCCCTTCGCGAATTGCTCGAAACGTTCCTCATGGCACTTCGCGCAGGTTTCTGCCGTCACGGTTTTGAGCTTGCCGACATCCTCAGCAGACTTGTGCCGACCCTTGTGACAATCGCGACACCCGACATCTTCTGTGTGATGTCTGCTGATCTGCCAGTCAGTCACAATGTTTCGGGTTTCCACGCGATGACAATCGACGCAGTCATCCGCGACTACGATCGGACTGAAGAGCGCGACAACGGCCGCGAGCAGGGTGATTCTCAAAGCAGTCAGCATGGCTCGACCTCACTTGTCGTTTGTTGTCGAAGTCTGACAGTGATTCTATTCCTCCACGACCGGCCAAACAACGAACCTTCACCTGTATCGAAGCCTACGGCGAGACGAACACGTCATCACGATGATGAATGAGCCTGGCGGACGCGAATTTTGGGAGAAGCATGGCCGCGGTGCTGTTCATGACGCATTCCGAGATGCTATAGACGAGGTACTGGAGAGTGGGGAAACGTCTTTCACGATGCGTCAGTAGCATTGCACGTCCCTCGCGGCCAGGGGTCTTTCCGGACCGGTCGTTCTGATCGCGAGACATCCGTCACAGGATGGAGTTGACATCACTAACCAGAACGACTATTCTGCTTAGCCATGACCCGAGCAAGAACATTCGATCCATCCACGACGCTGTCGCAAGTCGTTGATTTGTTTGCGTCCAAGGGGTACTCCGAGACCTCGATGGAGGATATCGTGCAGACGACGGGCGTTAGTCGCTACGGCCTGTACGGCACGTTCGGCAACAAACGCGAGCTGTTCGAGCAGGCGCTCGAGCGCTACGCAGAAGGCATGGGCAAGCAGTCCTTCCTGCGCTTGCTGGAGCCCGGGGCCTCACTCGACCATATCCGCAAGATCTTCGACGATCGTGTCGCGGATATCTGTTGTTCTGAGGCGAACAGGGGCTGCTTGTTCATCCACACCGCCATGGAGCTGGCGCCGCAGGACGAGGAACTGCGCGGCGTACTGCAGCGTTTCATGAAGCGCATTTCGAAGGCCTTTGCGATCGGGCTCGACTCGGCGAAGGGCCGGGGAGAGATCCACAAGGACGTTGACGTGGATAAGGCCGGTGAGTTGTTGACCAGCTCGATGTTCGGTCTCGTGGTTCTCGGACGCACCGGATTCCCCAGGGAGACCCTGGAGGGCATTGTCGACAGTACGCTGAATTCGCTGAAAAGCGCGCCGGTCGACTGAGTTTTTTTGTAACAATCAGAACGTACGTTCTGATTTTGTTGGCATCGCGAGGTGCCTCTAATTTGACCAAAACAGAACGAACGTTCTGAATTGTTGACCAAGGAGACAAACAATGAAAAACGCGAAAACTGTAGCTGCTTTTACCCTGATCGGCCTGTTTGCTGCCAATGTAGCCATGGCTTTGCCGGGCTTCGACGAAGAAGCGCCGCAAAGCAGTGTTGATACCTGTGTCGCCGCCGTCGACGCGCAAGCTGACTACAACGAAAGCGCCAAGGTGCTGCACAACGTCGAGACGTCCAAGCGTCGCGTATCAGGCCACATCATGAGCATCCAGACGCTGGTCTATGGCCAGGACGGTCACACGCTCATTCGTGAGTACAAGACCAACTGCGCCATAAACGACGACGACGAAATCAAGCGTTTCAGAATTCGCCAGAGAGGCGCATAAGTGTGCGTTGGACTTCCGCTGGTCGTTACAGGCTCAACGTAACGACCAGCGGAAGATGATCGGAGCCGATTCGAGCACCGGTCCTGATCTGTTTTATTTCAATGTCGTTCGATACCAATACATGATCGATCGGAATCATTGCGAACGGCATGAACGTCGGCCAGGTCGGCAGGATGCCGTGACCTTGCCGGGCGTTGCGAAGTCCCGTCGATCCCTCAAAGTCACGATAGTTCACGTCCCACATCGTGATATTCAGGTCGCCTACGAGAATCATCGAATCATCTGTCGGCCCGGTGGAAAAACCGGGGAGTTGCACAACCGCGTGTAGCTGCTCATTCCGCGCTGCGTAGTTATCCGCGCCCAGCGGGATCATCGGGTGCGTGCTGATAAAGCGAATAGTCTTGTACCCAACCGAAAGTTCGCCGTGCAATGTCGGAAAGCCCAAGGGTGCGCTCTCAACGTGGCCAACACTCGCAAGGGGCAGGCGCGACAACAGCGCAATGCCGAAGTTGCCGTCACGAGCTTCAACGTAGCGGTGCGGGTAATCGGCATGCAGAGCCGAGAGCGCTGCTTCCCATTGGGGTGATATCTCCTGCAGGAATACCAGGTCAGGCTCTTCATCGGCAAGCAGTGCAAACAGCTTGTCGTGTTCGCCGTTTGTCGCCAGCACATTGGCATGCAGGAGCGTAATTTCCACGTCGCCGGAATCTGCAACCCCGTCCAGGTACCAGGGGGTCACAACCAAGGCGTTGGCGACGACGGAGACCATCATCGCGGCGCTGTAACCCGGACTGCGCAGGAAGGCGAAAGCCACCATCAACAGCAACGAGACGGCCAGGTACTGGAGGCGAAAATGCGTAAAGAGTTGCAGCGCGTGGTGGTCGATCGGCAGCAGAGTTGTGAGCGAGAACGCGACCGTAAGCACAGCCGCAGCCTGAAGAAGACCCTTTATCGTTACGCGCCGCACGTCGGGCAAGATGACCTCTTGCTAATCTCCAGTCGCCGGAATTCGACCGCTGTCGCGTCGTAGAGACGCAGCAGAGGCCTGGCATCCATGCCAGCGATATATTTTAGCGTCTCGACGGCCATCATGGTGCCGATCACGCCAGGGACCGGCGACAGGACACCGCTACCGGCGCAGTCGCCGACCGACTCGTCATGCTCGTCGTAAACGCAGCGATAACACGGTGATGACCCATAGTCCGGCCCGAAAACAGCAAGCTGTCCTTCCAGGCGAATCGCGGAGCCGGACACAAGCCGCAGCGAGGCCGCAACGCACGCGTCGTTGACCTCGAAACGGGTTGCAAAGTTGTCGCTCGCGTCGAGCACGACGTCGACGTCTTCGACCGCCTTGGCAAGTGCTTTTCCCGACAGACGCTCATTAACGGCGGTAACTGTCACCTCGGCGTTGATCTTGGTCAGTCGTTCCGCCGCGACATCCGCTTTGTATTCGCCGATGTGTTTGTCGGTATAGAGCACCTGGCGGCCAAGATTGGTCGCGTCGACGGTGTCGAAGTCGCAGACGACGAGCCGACCCACGCCACTCGATGCGAGATAGGCCACAGCCGGGCAGCCTATGCCGCCAACGCCGATGAGCAGAGCACTGGCCTCACGAATGCGCCGCTGCCCATCCGTGCCTACCTGCGGCAGGGCAAGATGACGGGCATCGCGGCTCAGGGTCATTCGTCGATCGTGACTGCGATGATTTCGACAGCTTCAACCGGCACATCCTGGTGGCCGCCGAGGTTGCCGGTCTGCACGCCGGCGATTGCGTCGACAACGTCCATGCCATCGGACACCTCGCCGAATACGGCGTAACCAAAGTCACGCGTGCCATTGTCGAGGAAATCGTTGTCCTTGAGGTTGATGAAGAACTGCGCCGTCGCGCTGTCGACAACCATGGTGCGCGCCATGGCCAGCGTGCCGCGCTTGTTCGAAACGCCGTTGTCAGCTTCGTTCTTGATCGGATCCCGTGTCGGCTTCTGGTGCATGTCCGCGTCGAAACCGCCGCCCTGGATCATGAAGTTCGGAATGACACGATGAAAAATCGTGCCGGCAAAGTGGCCGTCCGTAACGTATTGACGAAAGTTCTCGCAAGTGATCGGAGCCTTCTCGTCGAACAGCTCGACCATGATGTCGCCGTGGTTGGTCTTGATGGTGATCATGTTGTCTTACCGATAAAAAGGATGCAGCTATTTACCACTCCGGCGCGCCACTGTCACGCGCGGCAGTCCGGCGAGGTCATTATGACAGGTGACGTCGGTCCACCCGTGTTCTCCAAGCAGGTTTGCTACATCGGCGGCCTGGTCCGCGCCGTGCTCGATCATGAACGCGCCGCCTGTGGCGAGTATATTGACACAGTCCCTGGCCAGTACCCGAATCGCATCCAGTCCGTCGTCACCCGCGACCAGCGCGGACTGTGGCTCGTGCTGCAGCTTGGTCAGCGCCTCGTCGTCGGCACGGACATAGGGAGGGTTCGAAACGATCAGGTCGAACACCCGGTCACTTACCGGTTCGGTCCAGTCGCCCAGCAGACAGGTCACATTGCCTGGCGCAATCAGGCGGGCGTTCTCGCGCGCAACCGTGAGCGCCGCCTCGCTGATGTCGACCGCCGTGACCTCGCACATACGACGCTCGCAGGCGATCGCAATTGCGATCGCGCCGCTTCCGGTACCGAGGTCAAGCACCTGCCAGTTCGCTTCACGAGGTATCTCGCATATCGCCAGGTTGACGAGGATTTCAGTCTCGGGCCGCGGCACTAGCGTGGCAGGACTCACCACAAGCTCGTGGGACCAGAATTCCTTGATACCCATGATATAGGCCATGGGCACCCCCGCTTCGCGGCGGCCCAGAACGTCTTCGAAGCGATCGATGGTGAGGTCGTCGAGCGTGTCCTCAGGGTGTGCGAAGAGGTAAGCACGCGGCATGTTGATCGTGCGACACAGCAGGATCTCCGCGTCGAGACGCGGTGATTCCGAGACGTCCCGCAGGCGGTCCGTCGCATCGGCGATTGCAGCATCGAGCCTCATGTTCCAGTACACTCCTTAGCGCTTTTCACTGTAACTGTTTCGCCCATGAACGTGTATTCCAACATTCTCGACATGGTTGGCCGAACGCCGATGCTCGAGGTTACGCACATCGACACGGGCCCGTGCCGGCTCTTCCTGAAACTCGAGCTCATGAATCCGGGCGGATCGATCAAGGATCGCATCGGCATCTCGATGATCGAGGAAGCGGAGAAGCGCGGCGATATCAAACCGGGCGATACGATCGTCGAGGCGACCGCCGGCAATACCGGTCTCGGTCTCGCACTCGTCGCGGCACAGAAGGGTTATCACCTTGTCATTGTTTTGCCCGACAAGATGAGCCAGGAAAAGATCTTCAACCTGCGTGCGATGGGTGCGGAGGTGATCCTGACGCGCTCCGACGTCGGCCGCGGGCATCCCGAGTATTACCAGGATCTCGGCAAGAGCGTGGCCGAAGCGCGCGGCGCATACTTCATTAATCAGTTCGGCAATCCCGACAACCCGCTGGCGCACGAGACCGGCACAGCTCCGGAGATCGTCGAGCAGATGGGCGGCGATCTCGATGCTATCGTCCTGGGCGTCGGCTCGAGCGGTACGGTCACGGGTATGGGTAAGTACCTTAAGGAGAGCGCGCCAGACGTCGACCTGATCCTGGCTGACCCGGTCGGCTCGGTGCTGACCGACTACATCAACGACGGTGTGCTTGGCGAGGGCGGCAGCTGGCTGGTTGAAGGCATTGGGGAAGACTTCATTCCCGATATCGCCGATTTCAGCAAGGTCGCCAAGGCTTACCCGATATCGGATGCAGAGTCTTTCGCGGCTGCGCGCGACCTGCTGCGCAAGGAAGGTGTGCTCGCGGGTTCGTCGTCCGGCACATTGCTCGCGGCTGCACTGAAGTACTGTCGCGAACAGACCGAAGCCAAGCGCGTGGTCACGTTCGCCTGCGATACCGGAAACAAGTACCTGTCGAAGCTCTTCAATGACTTCTGGATGGAAGATCAGGGTTTCATCCAGCGCAAACAAAGCGGCGACCTGCGTGACCTGATCGGCCGACCACACGGCGAGCGCGCCACGATCACGGTCGGGCCGACCGATATTCTCACGACGGCACATAACCGACTGCGCAATGCCGGCTTCTCGCAGCTGCCGGTTATGGACGAGGGCAAACTCGTGGGCGTCGTGACCGAGGACGGGCTCATGCAATTCGTTTACGGACATCCCGAACTGATGACGGCCCCGGTCAAGGACGCGATGGAGTCGGCGTATATCCAGCTCGACAAGTCCGAAAGCCTCAACAATCTCGTTGCAATGCTGCGTGTGCAGCCTTATGCCGCCATCATGGATGGCGAGGAGTTTCTTGGGCTGATCACGCGCTCTGACGTACTCAATTACCTGCGCCGCCAGATGTAGGAGAGGCCATGGCTGACAAAAAGAAATTTGCGACGCGGGCGATTCACGCGGGTCAGGAGCCTGACCCGACCACCGGCGCGATCATGCCGCCTATTTACGCGACGTCGACGTACGTCCAGGAAAGCCCGGGCAAGCACAAAGGCTACGAGTACTCTCGCACGCAGAACCCGACACGCATGGCGTACGAACGCTGCGTTGCCGACCTCGAGTCTGGTAAACATGGGTTCGCATTCGCCTCAGGCATGGCGGCTATCGGGACAATCCTCGAGTTGATCGACAGCGGCTCGAAGATTGTCGCGATGGATGATCTTTACGGCGGCACGCGACGACTGTTCTCCAACGTGCGCGAACGCAGCGCCGGACTGACATTCGACTATGTGGATCTGAGTGACAGTGCCGCCGCTGAGGCGGCCATCAGCGACGACACGGCGATGGTCTGGATCGAAACGCCGACCAATCCATTGCTAAAGCTCGTCGACCTCGAAGCGATTGCTGCACTCGCGAAGAAGAGTGGGGCGCTCGTCGTTGTTGATAACACGTTCGCCACACCCTACCTGCAGCGCCCCCTGGAGATGGGCGCCGATATCGTGATGCACTCGGCGACAAAGTTCATCAATGGCCATTCCGACATGGTCGGTGGCATCGTCGCGGTGCAAGACGATGGGCTGGCGGAGCAGCTGGCCTACCTGCAGAACAGCATCGGATCCGTAGCGGGCCCGTTCGACAGCTTCCTTGCGTTGCGCGGCGTGAAGACGCTGGACGTCAGAATGGAGCGCCATTGCAAAAGCTCGCTGCAGATCGCCGATTGGCTGGAAGGTCACGACAAGGTTGAGCGCGTGCTTTACCCGGGCCTTGAGTCTCATCCGCAGCATGCGCTAGCGAAAAAGCAGATGCCGGGCTACGGCGGCATCGTGACGTTCTTTATTAAGGGCGATCTCGAGGACGCGCGCCGTTTCCTGGAAACCTGCGAAGTCTTCTCACTGGCCGAGAGTCTCGGCGGCGTTGAGAGCCTCGTCGATCACCCTGCGATCATGACCCACGCAAGCGTGCCGGCGGAGGAGCGAGCGAAGCTGGGTATCAGCGATACGTTGATCCGGCTGTCTGTCGGTATTGAAGCCGTCGATGACCTGATCGCTGATCTCGAGCGGGCGCTATCCTGAGCAATCCTTATAATCGAAATCTGAACTGTTGAGCGTCCTGTATGGATTCAATCGCGCCTCTTAATACCGTATCCGCGGCCATTCAACTCGCGATTGCCCCTGTCTTCCTGCTGGCGAGTATCGGCGCCATCCTGTCCGTGCTGACCATCCGACTGGGTCGTGTCATCGACCGTGCACGGCTGGTGGAACGACGAGTCTCGCAGGTAAGTACTGACGACGCCCGGGAGCGGCTGCAGGCCGAAAGCACTGCGTTATGGCGTCGCATCAAGACCATCAACTGGGCGATGAGGTTGGCAGTAGGGTCGGCGCTCCTGATCTGCTTCGTCATCATCAGCCTTTTCATTGGCGCGTTCGCTTCGGTCAAAATTGGTGCTTTTCTTGCGGTGCTTTTCGTCCTTTCGATGCTGCTACTGGCATTGGCGCTGTTGTGCCTTCTTCTGGAAACATCGATTTCGACCAGGAAGATGTTGCAGGGAGCCGCCGATCTGATCGTTGACTGACGTAAGGCGAGAGCGACTTGTCATGTCGCTTCGAAACCAGGACCGATCAGCCCCAGGTTCCCTGCGGCTCCGTTGTCGTTCCTGACCGAGCACGAATGCTGTCGATGAACTCCTTCTGAGTTATCGACAGTCCCCCACTCGTTGCCGCGACCGTCGTCATGATCTCGATGAGCGATTCTGCCTGTTCCCGCGTAAAGCGTGAGGCGTGCTTGTCGGCGAGTTTATTGAGCTGATTCTCGAGCAGCTGTGGTGCAGCCAACAGGTGTGCCGCGGAACCGAACAGGTCAGATGCTTCTTTGGTGTCGAGATTGAAGTTCTTTTCGAACTCGGTATGAGCCACGCTGCGCTGCTCGGCCGTCAGGTCACCGTCGAGCTTTGCGGCGCCGATGATCAGCAGAGACGCGATGTGGACCGGGTCCTCAATCGAATAGATCGGGTCGGCACCGTATCGTTTTGCAAATGCGCGGCGGCGGTACCAGTAGAAAGGGTTGAGTCCGCCGATGTCGATGCCAAGGCGGTCGAGCAGGTAGAGAATAGTGACGAGCGTCCCAAGCAGGCCCAGAACGATGTGCATTGGTATTTCTCCGCGCGAATTCTGGATCGATTCTAGCAGCCTGCGCGATGCCGCCGTCGGGAGCGATGTCGCGAATCAATCAACCGGGATGTCGGACAGTTTTGTAAAGTTAACTTGACTTTGTGATAGGCAAGCCATACTATAAGTAAATTAAACTTTACTTTTAGACAAGGGTTATAGACAAATGAGCACAGCAAACTCTGAATCCGGCAGCTGGGCGGCCCGAACCCGCCGCAACTACCGATGAAGAATCGACTGAAGGTCCTGCGCGCCGAGCACGACTGGACGCAGGCAGAACTCGCCGATCGTCTCGAAGTTTCGCGGCAGACTATCAATGCGATTGAGAAGGGAAAGTTCGATCCCAGCCTGCCACTCGCCTTCAAAGCGGCGCGACTGTTTGGGCTGACGATAGAAGACATATTCAGTGACGAGGAGGCCTAGCGTGGGCGTATTCGAATATCTAGGCGTGCTTATCTCGGTCATCATGGGCCTGGGTGTGACGCACCTCGCCACAGGTGCGAGCAAGCTGATTCACAACCGAGACTCGGTGAAGTTCTACCTGCCCCATGCGCTCTGGACCGTCAATGTCCTGATCTTCATCCTGCTGATAAGGCGAATGCCAACCTGCGGCCGGTTCCGCAGGAGTACTTTCTGTTCGTCGGGATCCAGTACGTGATAGCCGTCGTCGGTCTGCTGACGCGCCGGTACGTTGTGCAGCTGGCGCTGCCGGTCATCTGGTTTTCGCTGACCGTCTACTACGTTGTGATGTCGTCGCTTGGGCGACTGAGCGGCTGAAGCGGGCTAGTTCTCGCCGAGCGCCGCGAGCTGGTCGGCCTGGTACTCATTGGTCAGCGGCTCGATAACCTGTTCCAGGCCGCCTTCCAGAATTTCGTCGAGTTTATAGAGGGTCAGGTTGATGCGGTGGTCCGTGACACGTCCCTGCGGGTAGTTGTAGGTACGGATGCGCTCGCTGCGATCGCCTGAGCCGACGAGCAACTTGCGCTGTTGGGCCTGCTCCGATTCCTGGGCGGCAACCTGCTGGTCGAGCAAGCGGGCTTGCAGCAGCGACATCGCGCGCGCCTTGTTCTTATGCTGCGACCGTTCATCCTGGCACTCGACGACAATGCCGGACGGCATGTGAGTGATGCGTACGGCCGAATCGGTCTTGTTCACGTGCTGGCCGCCGGCGCCGGATGCACGATACGTGTCGATACGCAGGTCGGCGGGATTGATGTCGACTTCCTCGACCTCATCCGGCTCGGGCAGCACGGCGACCGTGCACGCTGATGTGTGAATGCGGCCCTGCGACTCCGTCGCCGGCACACGTTGCACCCGGTGTGCGCCGGACTCGAACTTGAGCCTGGCGTAGATCCCATCGCCCGTTACCCGGCTGATGATCTCCTTGTAGCCGCCGTGTTCGCCTTCGCGAGCCGAGAGAATCTCGACCTGCCAGCGCGCGGTCTCCGCGTACTTTGAGTACATACGGAACAAATCGCCGGCAAAGATCGCCGCTTCGTCGCCGCCTGTGCCGGCGCGAATTTCGAGGTAGACATTGCTGTCGTCGAATGGATCGGCTGGAATCAGGGCCTTCTGCAGGTCGAGAAGCAAAGCCTCGCGCCGTTCCTCCAGTGACACGAGTTCTTCCTGGCCCATCTCGCGAACTTCCTCGTCTGCATCGCTCGCCATTTCTTGTGCAGCGGCGATGTCATCAAGAATGCCTTCGTATTGCTGGAACGACTTGACGACGGGCTCGACCCGAGAATACTCCTTGGACAAACTGCGAAACTGGTTCTGGTCCGCGATGACGTCCGGATCCGCGAGCAGACCGGCGATTTCTTCGAAACGGTCGCGAACTGATTCCAGTTTCAGGCGTATGGAGTCCTTCATAACCGTCAGTCTTCTTCGAGGCCGAACAGTTTGCGCGCTGCTTCGATCAGTTCAGCGTTCGACGATTCGCCCGCTTTGCGCAGTTCGACGCTCGGCTTATGGAGCATCTTCTTCATTAATGAGGCGGTCGCAAACTCGATCGCGTCCTCGGCGGACTCACCGCGCGCCATGCGGCGACGAGCCTGCTCGGCGACCTGTTTGCGCACGACCTCGTTGGCTTCGCGCAACGTCGAGATGACGGGTGCGACCTGCTTCGAGCGCTCGATGGCGGCGTACCGCCGAATCTCGTCGTCGAGGAGGCGATGTGCTTCAACGGCAGCCGCTTCACGGTTGCCTTGTCCTTCGAGAATGACCTTGTCGAGATCGTCGATCGAGTACAGGTAAAAGTCATCGAGCTCACCTGCCTGAGCTTCAATGTCGCGAGGCACAGCGATATCGACGGCGAAGATTGGCTTGCGTTTGCGTGCCTTGATCGCCGCCTCGACCTGAACGGTAGTGATGACCGGCTCCGTCGCAGCGGTCGATGTGAACAGCAAATCAGCCTCAGGCAGGGTGCCTTCGATTTCCGACAGTGGCAGAGCATAGCCGCCAAACTGACCGGCCAGCTCCTGCGCACGTTCGATGCTGCGGTTCGCCACGAACAAGCGGCCGATACCGCGTTTCTTGAGATGTTTGGCGACAAGTTCGACGGTGACGCCCGCCCCAACCAGCAATGCCGTGTGCTTTTTAAAACCTGCGAAGAACTGCTGCGCGAGATTGACGGCTGCTGATGCGACTGACACCGGGCTCGCGCCGATCTCGGTGTCCGTCCTTATCTTCTTTGCCACGGCGAAGGTGTGCTGGAACAGGCGGCTCAGATTACTGCCGACCGTCTGGGCACCCTGGGCGTCGCGAAACGCATCCTTGAGCTGCCCGAGGATCTGCGGTTCGCCGAGAACCATCGAATCCAGGCCGCACGCCACCCGGAAGATATGTCGAATCGCTTCCTCTTCATCGAGCGTGAACAGCGACTCGGCAAAGTCGTCGCCGAGCTGGCGATCTTCATGCAGCCACTGCCTCAGCCGCTCGCGGCCGCCTTCTTCGCTGAAGACATAAAACTCGGTGCGATTGCAGGTCGATAGCAGCACGGCCTCGTCGACCCCGTCCAGGCTCGCGAGGCGACCGAGCGCACGCTTCACCTCGTCGCCCGAGAACACGACTTGTTCACGTATTTCGACAGGTGCCGTGTTATGGTTCAGCCCGAGAATTTGCAGCGGCATAGTTTCAAATTGGCGCCGAGTTAGCACTCAAGATTCTTGCGAGTGCGTATGATAAGCGAACTGAACCACGAGTTCCTTGTCTGTGTAGGTAAGGACCGATTATTTATGCACCAATACCCCGGATGGCTCGCGGCGTCGCTGCTGCTTTTACTGACTGCCATCGCACCCCAGACCGCCTCCGCGGACGACGACGCATCGTCCGATGCCAGCGCGTACGTGCTGCAGGCCGAGATGGCCCTGCAGCGCGAGGAATACCTGATGGCCGTGCAGGAGTATCGCAAGGCCGCCGAGCTCAGCGACGATGCCGATCTCGCGCGTCAGGCGGCACTGGTTGGCATGACCTACGGTTTTTACCGCGAAGCGCTGGTTGCCGCGAAGCGCTGGTACAAACTGGATAACAAGAGTGACGAGTCAAGGGCGCTCCTGGCACAGATCAGTTTCCGCCTCGGCGACGTAAAGACGGCTCGCCGCCACTTCAGCCACCTGCTCGAAAAGAGCAACGAGCCGGCGGGTGAAAAGCTGTTGATGCTCGTCAGCTATTTGTCGGATGGCGATCCGGAAAAAGCCGACAAGCTGATGCGCTCGCTGGCGCGCCCGTATGCTGATTCAGCGGTGGCGCAGTACGCAGTCGCGACGGTCGCGCTTCGAGCAGGCGATACCGACCACGCGCTCGAGCGTGTGCAGAAATCCATCGAACTCGACCCGGATATTCTCCGGGCCAAGCTTCTGTATGCGCGTGTGCTGCTCGCCCAGGGCGAGCACGACAAAGCTATCGACTATGTCGCACGCATTATTGGCGACGACCCCGACCCGGACCCGGATGCACGCATGGAACTCGCCGTCCTCTACATGATGGTGAATCGTCAGGACGACGCGCTGAGCCAGGTCAACCAGGTGCTGCTCGAGCAGTCGGGTCGTCTCGATGCACTGCGCATGGCCGGGATCATCAGCTTCCACCAGGGCAACCTCGACGCGGCCTGGGATGATTTCCAGGATCTGCTCGCTTCCGGCCAGTACCGCATGGATGCGCTCTACTATCTCGGGCGCATTGCCGATTACCGCGACGAAAAGGATCGGGCAATTCGTTTTTATAGCGAAGTCACGAGCGGTTCGAATGCCATGACGTCGCAGCGCCGCGCAGCCGGACTTCGTTTCTACGAGAATGACGATCTGAATGGCGCGCTGGCGCAGCTCGACCAGTTCAAATACGAGTCGCCGTCTGACTGGTTCGACGTGCAGCTCGCCAAGGCACAATTACTCTCGATCGCTGAGGAACACGACGAAGCGCTGAAGATCTATGACAAGGCATTGCGCGATCGCCCTGACAGCGAGCGTGCGGCCCTGAGTCGCGCGGAGCTGCTGCTGAACATGGACCGCATTGATGATGCGGTGGCCGCCTACGCCGAAGCGGCGCGACGCTTCCCCAAGAGCGCCCTGTCCCTGAATGCCTATGGCTATACGCTGGCAGATCGCACGGATCGCTATGTTGAGGCCGAGAAATTCATTCGCAAGGCGCTGCGCTACGATCCAGAGAGTCCGGCCATTATCGACAGCCTCGGCTGGGTGCTGTTCAAGCTCGGCCACCACGACGAAGCCCTCGTGCAACTCGAGCGCGCTTACGAAGGCATGCAGGACCACGAAGTGGCGGCCCATATTGTCGAAACACTTGATGCGCTCGACCGACGCGATGAGGCGCTCGAATTCCTGGAGGCGGCCGAAGCGCTGACGCCGGACAGTCACCTCCTGGAGGACGTCAGGAAACGGCTGTTCCCTGATGAGCCCTAGAACTGGTCTCGCACTTCTGTCGGCCGC
>JAAUYD010176591.1_pt1 | contig 22636 bp, 24 predicted proteins | sample 7278101 | NCBI WGS metagenome assembly JAAUYD01 (sample SAMN14350128, study PRJNA611818) | marine sediment metagenome | isolation source: surface marine sediment (0.6m) | place: French Polynesia: Moorea | collected 2018-08
AATGCCGATGGCTTATCGGTGAACGCCTGTGGACAAGAAGGGGCCGTCTCCCTTGGTTGAAGCAGGAATTGAACAGCAAGCCTGTCTAGGTTTGTCTAGGTTTCATGAAGCGCTTTTACAGCATCACAGACTTGAAGTTTAACCTTTTTTGTTCCATACATTTGACAAACCTCCTGTAGGGTGTGGGGTGTAAAGTCTAGTGAAAATTGGAACATTAGTCAACCTTTAAACGTTTATACCACTGGTAGACCAAAATGTTACGCAAATCTAGCTAAAGAGTATATCCTGTAAAGGTGAATGAGTTCTGAGGAAGTGAATTAATGGTTATCTCCCTATCTCCCAATGGTAGTGGTCGTTTAAATCATCAGACGGCCAACTTTAATCATCGTTTCTTAGGTACCCTACCCAATTTACCCAGTAGTCCTTTATTTGGGACTGATGGAATTAGAGGTAAAGCAGGAGAGTTATTAACAGCTACTTTTGCTTTACAACTGGGATTTTGGGCAGGTCAGGTTTTAAAATCAAAAACAACAACCCCAAGTCCAATTATCATTGGTCAAGACTCTCGTAACTCCAGTGATATGCTAGCCATGGCCATGGCCGCAGGACTAACCTCAGCCGGTTTGGAAGTGTGGCAATTAGGCTTATGTCCTACTCCCTGCGTTGCTTACTTAACCCGTCACAGTGAAGCAATGGCAGGGATCATGATTTCTGCAAGTCATAACCCTCCAGAAGACAACGGCATTAAATTTTTTAACACTGATGGTACTAAGTTATCCTGCAACGTAGCGCAAGAAATTGAAGAGGGGTTACGGGGTAATCTGTTCATATCGATGGATGATATGGGTGCTTGGGGTAAGATTTTATATCAACCCACATTAGTTAATAACTATTGTCAGTTTTTACAAGAGAGTTTACCCTCTTCCTTCAGTTGTCAAGGGATGAAAATCGTTTTAGATTTAGCTTGGGGTGCATCGGTGAATGTGGCACCGGCTATGTTTAAAGCGTTAGGGGCCCAAGTCATTTGTTTGCACGAAATAGCGAACGGCGATCGCATTAATGTTAACTGTGGTTCCACTCATCTCAACTTATTACAAGCAGCGATCAAAGAACATCAAGCAGACATAGGGTTTGCGTTTGATGGGGATGCAGATCGGGTGATGGCAGTGGATAGTACAGGAAAAGTAATTGATGGGGATTATATTCTATACCTCTGGGGAAAATCCCTTTTAGAGCGAGGTAAATTGCCCAATAAGCTCTTAATCGGTACGGTTATGGCAAATTTGGGGTTTGAACGGGCTTGGCAGGGTTTAGGGGGTCAATTGGTGCGTACTTCTGTGGGCGATCGCTATGTTCAGGCCCAAATGTGGGAAACCGGGGCGATGCTTGGGGGTGAACAGTCGGGACACATTATCTGTCATCATTACGGGGTGTCAGGGGATGGTGTACAAACGGCGTTACACTTAGCTGCTTTGGTTCATGAGTCTGGGGTATCGTTAGCTGAGTTGGTTAAGAATAGTTTTGATACTTATCCTCAGATTTTACGTAATGTACGTTTAGAAGATCGGGAAAAATTGCGTTATTGGCAACAGTGTGAACCGTTGCAACAGGCGATCACTGAAGCAGAAGCAGGAATGGGAAATACAGGTCGGGTTTTAGTTCGTGCTTCGGGGACAGAACCTTTGATTAGAGTGATGGTAGAATCAGAATGTCCTGATGCTGCTAATCATTGGGTTAATTATTTAGTTGGAGTTGTGGAAACCCATCTTGCTGCTTAACCTTTATAGGAAACGGACGAACTGTTGCCCGTTTCCTATTCGGGAGCATCCCAAAATTGTAAATTGTCTTTACCACATCAATATTGAGTCTTCTTAGGTTAAATTCTTTCGACTTCTTTTTCATGGTATATAATCATTCAAACTTCATAAAATTCTAGGGGAAGACCATCAGGATCTTGAAAAAAAGTAAACCTTTTGTTAGTTAATTCGTCTATTCTAATGGGTTCAACTTCTACTCCTTTTTGGGTTAATTCTTTAACCATTGTATCTAAATTATCTACAGCAAAAGCTAAATGTCTTAGGCCACAAGCTTCAGGATAACTTGGACGTTCTGGGGGATCAGGAAAAGAAAACAATTCAATTTGAGAACGGGTTCCAATTCTCAGATCTAGTTTATAGGAATTTCGTTCTTTTCTGAAGGTTTCTTCGATAATTGATGCTCCTAAAATTTCGACATAAAACTGTTTCGATTTTTCATAATTTGAGCAAATAATCGCAACGTGATGAAATCCTCGAATCGTCATAAGTTAATAATCCCCCCAATTTTAGTTAAGAATAATCTCTTATTCTTTATTGTTTTCTTCGACAAGTTAAAAATACAACAATTTTCTTTAATATTGGATATTCTAATTTTTAACTCCTGTCTCCTCAGATTATATAAATTTATCAATGAAGCTTATTGAGAATGAGCGATTATTCTCATACATTGTAAAGCAATGTAACAAAAGTTGTTAAGCTCTATTGCAAAATTGGCTAATTTTGGGCAATTGACTCCATAAAAGGAAACGTCCATGATACGATGCAATCCGTAATCCCTTCTGGAAATTAGGAGAATAGCCTTGGTTTTACGGGTAGCTGTTGTCGGTTCAGGGCCGGCCGGATCCTCCGCCGCCGAAACATTAGCAAAAGCTGGCATAGAAACATATTTATTTGAGCGAAAATTAGATAACGCGAAACCCTGTGGGGGTGCTATTCCCCTATGTATGGTGAGCGAGTTTGATTTACCCCCTGAAATTATTGATCGACGGGTGCGGAAGATGAAAATGATCTCCCCATCCAATATAGAAGTTGATATTAATCTCGATCGCCAAGACGAATACATCGGAATGTGTCGTCGGGAAGTGCTTGACGGGTTCCTCCGCGATCGCGCTGCTAGGTTAGGGGCTAACCTCATCAATGGTACGGTGTATCAATTAGATATTCCCAAAACAAGCGATGGTGCTTATACCCTTCATTATGCGGATCATTCCAATGGAAACGCCGTAGGAGAGAAGAAAACCCTTCAGGTGGATGTGGTCATCGGTGCAGATGGGGCTAACTCCCGTATTGCCAAAGCCATTGATGCAGGAGATTATAACTATGCGATCGCTTTTCAAGAGCGTATTCGCTTACCCGAAGATAAAATGGCTTACTATGAAGATCTAGCAGAGATGTATGTGGGCAACGATGTGTCCCCTGACTTCTACGCTTGGGTATTCCCCAAATACGACCATGTAGCCGTAGGAACGGGAACCATGAAGGTTAATAAGTCTCTCATCAAAGACCTACAAGCAGGAATACGGGCCAGGGCAGCCCGCAGACTCGAAGGCGGTGAGATTATTAAAGTAGAAGCCCATCCCATCCCAGAACATCCCCGTCCCCGTCGTGTTGTCGGTCGTGTGGCCTTAGTGGGAGACGCAGCCGGAACCGTTACCAAGTCCTCTGGAGAAGGCATCTATTTCGCTGCAAAATCAGCCCGTATGTGTGCAGAAACTATCGTAGAAATGAGCAACGCGGGTCAACGCATTCCCACCGAAGATGATCTAAAAGTGTATCTGAAGCGTTGGGATAAGCAATACGGTATGACTTACCTAGTATTAGACATCTTACAACGGGTCTTTTATCGTACTGATGCCACTCGCGAGGCATTTGTAGAAATGTGTGCAGACAAAGATGTACAACGAATGACCTTTGATAGTTATCTCTACAAAACTGTTGTCCCCGCTAACCCCTTAGTGCAAATGAAAATTACCGCTAAAACTATCGGTAGTTTACTGCGAGGCAATGCCTTAGCCCCATAGTTTTTCCTCTGATTAAGTCAAGTGTTTGGGTGAGTTAAACTCACCCATTTTTATGTTCAATCCTTCTTAATTCTGATGTCAAATTCCGATAAGATGACAAACAGGAACAGATAACTTATGAGATTCTTCTAGATTGATCGAAGTCTTAGGGATAGAGAAAAAATAAAGCTTTCTTGACAATCAGCCAGCCTTCTCGAAACCTTACCCTTATTTTTTCGTCTTTTGGAGTTGATGAGTAAGACGGTTCCTATTACCCTGTATCAGTATTAGAACCGTTATTCTCCATAGGAGCAACGATTGTGAGATTTCACTCGCTACTATTAACTATCCTCAGCACGCTTTTATTTGCTCTACCAGCACAAGCCGGTAGACTTCTCTTTTGGCGATATGAAAATAATCAAAATCGCCTGATTTTTACCACTGATTCACGGGTTCAACCCCGGGCCCAGTTGATACCTAACCCCACTCGTATCGTTCTAGACTTGCCAGGAATCACCTTAGGCCGTTCCACTGTGGATCAAACCATCGGGGGAACCATTAAAAGTGTTCGTGTGGGTCAGTTCAATTCTCAAACCACCCGTTTAGTTATTGAATTAGCCCCTGGATACACCGTTGATCCCACCCAGGTTAGGGTACGGGGTCTTTCTCCAACTCAGTGGACCGTAGAATTGCCCGATCCTCAACGGATTAGTAATTCTTCTCCTCAACCGATCCCCCGTCCCAACCCTCCCAGAACTAACCCCCTACCCCAACGTCCCCTTAATCCTTCTCCTTCTTCCTCCCAGGAAAACAATAATTTTCAAGTTACCCGTAATGGTTTATTTGTTCGTTTAGAGCAACAAGGACAAAATCGGGATATTTTAGTGGAAGATAGGGAAGAGCAACAAATCAAAACCATCCAATTCACCTTACCCGGAGCATCCTTCCCCCAATCTTTAATTAATCAAACCCTTGGGGTTAATCAATATGGGGTGAGTGACATTAAGTTTGAACAACCCCAACCCTCTCAGGCCCGTCTCACCCTACGAGTTGCTAAAGAGAGTCCTGGATGGCAAGCTTATTATTCCCGTTTGGGAGGTCTGGTTTTATTACCCCAAGGGGGTTTATCTCAAGTTAACGATTTGACCCCTCCTCAACCGTCCTCAGAGGTAACCGTTAACCCTGTCAAAAATCAAAATCCCACGATTTCTATCATTGAATTAACCAATAACAATAGTCAACTGTTGATTCGGGCTGACGGGAATATAAGAGGGGAAGGAACCATCGATCGCCGAACCGGAGTCTTTGAAATTCGTATTCCTAAAGCCCAACTGGCTGAACCCATTCAAGGACCTCAACTGGGGCGCAATAGCCCCATTTATCAGTTGCGGGTGAGACAGGTAAATACAGATACGGTGGTGATTGAGGTTCAACCTTCCTTGGGGGTGCGTTTTGGGGGATTACAGCAACCCAATGCCCAAACCTTGTCCCTCGAAGTTCGTTCTTTACGGGCGACCACCCCTCCCCCAAGAGATCCGACAACCATTCCCGTTCCCCCTGCCCCAAATACCCCTATTCAACCTAGACCCCTGCCCCCAGGTACCCAAACTCCAAGGGGAAGGGTTCTAGTAGTTATTGATCCTGGCCATGGAGGCAAAGATCCAGGGGCGATCGGGTTACGGGGACTGAGGGAAGTGGATGTTATTCTACCCATTTCTTTAGAAGTGAGTCAGTTGCTTAAACAGCAAGGGGTTGAAGTCATGTTGACTCGTAATGCGGACTATTTTGTCAGTCTTCAGGGTCGTACTTCCATGGCTAATCGGGCTAGGGCTAATATTTTTGTCAGTATCCATGCTAATGCGGTGGGGGGTGGGCGGTCTAATGTAAATGGAATGGAAACCTTTTATGCAGGAAATCGAGAGTTAGCTGACGCAATCCATCGTAGTATCTTACGAAATGTTACAGTGGCTAACGATCGCAAGGTTAAACGGTCTCGTTTCTACGTTCTGAGAACCTCTAGAATGCCGGCTGCGTTGGTGGAAGTGGGCTTTCTTACTGGGTCGGTGGATAACCCTAGATTGGCCAATCCTGCCTATCGAAGTCAAATGGCCAGAGCGATCGCTCAAGGAATCTTAGATTATATTCGACAAAAAAGACTCTAAATCCGTTTCTGTCCCTACAATATAGTTACTAACCTAAAAATCCGTGTTTCACTTGTTAACTTTTTCTTTATTGACTTAATGACAACATGAGAGAGATTCAAAACAGTCCTATTGGTGTGTTTGATAGTGGTGTGGGAGGATTGACTGTTTTACGGGAACTTTACCGACAGTTACCCCAAGAATCCATCCTATATTTTGCTGATACCGCAAGACTTCCCTACGGCGATCGTTCTGCGACGGAAATTTTACAGTTTGTTCGAGAAATTTTGGTTTGGATGACTCAACAAAATGTAAAAATGGTCATCATGGCTTGTAATACCAGTTCTGCTTTAGCCCTCGAAGCAGTGCGTCAAGAGTTCGATGTTCCCATTTTAGGGGTCATCTTGCCTGGGGCTAAAGCTGCGGTGAAACAAGGTAAACGCATTGGGGTTATCTCCACTCCGGCAACGGCTAAAAGTCAAGCCTATCGTCAAGCGATCCAGGAAATTAATCCTGATGCTCAAGTTTGGCAAGTGGGATGTCCTCAGTTTGTTCCTCTGATTGAACAAAATCGTATTTGGGATGTTTATACTAAGCAAGTTGCCCAAGAATATCTTACCCCGTTACTTGCTCATGATATTGATACCCTGGTTTACGGTTGTACCCATTATCGCCATTTAGAAGCCGTCATTAAAACTATTATTCCTCCGACGGTGAAACTCATTGATCCAGCGAGTTATGTGGTACAGGCTGCTACAAAGGAATTGGAATTGATGGGATTGAGCAAAACATCTTTAGCTTTACCCACTCGATTTGCTGTTAGTGGGTGTACTCGCACTTTCTCCCAACTGTCTCGACAATGGTTGGGTTATTATCCCTCCGTTGAGTCAGTATCATTATCTATTAGTCTGACCCCTACCCTGGTTTGGGAACAAGTGGAAGTGCTTGAATAAGTTGAAGGATTGGTTGTTTGATCTGATCTCCTCACACCCATACCAATCCTTTATCATTGTCAATTATGCAGTTATTCTGATGTTTAAATTTGATTAAACGATTGTTTTATCCAAGATCACGAGGAGGTGGTGATAACCACTTACCCGTACGTTTAGCGAGCATTAACAATCCGTAGATCATTAATAAATAGAGAGCAGCGAGAAAGAGTGTGATCACAGGCATCTTCTTGTCTTCAAGTTATTATGGTAATGGTGGACATTGTGTTATAATGGGGGGGTTGAGATTTTAATCGGGTAGCCCGAAGTAACAGTAGTTAGAGACTCCACTGCCTTAAGCTTACAAGTAACGACCCAAGTCTTGGATGAACTTGCAATTAAGAGATTTCACTTTAACAGAACCCTAGCAGATACCGACTTGAGATTATTCTGAGTCGTTTTCTACTGACTGCCAGTTCCATTCAAACAGAGCCGTAACCCTGTTAGGTGATTGCCTCAGAGGTCAACCCTGCTTGGTTAACCCTATCCCTTCATCTAAAAGTTGCTTAAGAACAATAGCTTATCTATCAGCCTTTTAGAACAGAGGGGTAAATTCTTAAAACCCTTATTATTAACTTAACACAAGAATTCCGAAATGGATAATTTTTTTCGGGATTTTACCGAAGTTTAACAACTTCTTTTCAAGAAAATGGCCAATTAAGTTCCCTTGTCTGGAAAGGTTAGCTTAAAATAAATACAACAATATGTAAACTTTCGTAACTGAAGAACCAGGTTTGACTAACCGCATGATCTCAACCACCTCTTTCTTTTCCCCTGTAGAAGACGACTTACGGCTTTTGACAGACAACCTCAAACGCTTAGTAGGGGCGCGTCATCCCATTCTTGGAGCAGCAGCCGAACACCTATTTGATGCTGGGGGTAAACGCGTTCGTCCAGCGATCGTTTTATTAGTATCTCGAGCGACGATGTTAGATCGTGAGATTACCCCTCGTCATCGCAGACTAGCAGAAATTACGGAAATGATTCATACTGCTAGTTTAGTCCACGATGATGTGGTGGATGAAGCTGCCTTACGGCGTAACGTGCCAACGGTTAACAGTTTGTTTGATAACCGTATTGCTGTGTTAGCGGGAGATTTCCTCTTTGCTCAATCTTCTTGGTATTTAGCTAATCTTGATAATTTACAAGTGGTTAAGTTACTCTCAGAAGTCATCCGTGATTTTGCTGAGGGAGAAATTTTTCAAGGGATTAATCGTTTTGACACCAGTTTAACTTTAGAGGCTTATTTAGACAAAAGTTATTACAAGACAGCTTCTTTAATGGCCAATAGTGCTAAATCTGCTGCTATTTTAAGCGATGCTTCCACTGAAGTCATTGACAATCTTTATAACTATGGGAAATATTTAGGATTAGCCTTTCAAATTGTGGATGATATCCTCGATTTTACCTCACCCACAGAAGTATTAGGCAAGCCGGCTGGTTCAGATTTAATCAGTGGCAATATTACAGCCCCTGCTTTATTTGCTCTAGAAGAAAAGCCCTATTTAGAAACCTTAATTGAACGGGAGTTTAGTGAAGAAGGGGATAGGGAAAAGGCATTATCCATTGTCACTGAAAGTGAGGGTATTGAGCGATCGCGGGAATTAGCTTCCTACCATGCACAACTTGCCCTTAAACAATTAGACTGTTTAAAGCCTTCTCAATATTCCCAGTCCTTAACCGATTTAGTTGACTATGTTTTGAGTCGTCTTTATTAAGGGTTTATTCATCGCTTGTTTAAAAATTGTTTTGAAAAAATTAGGTTAATTAATAACTTTTTTAACCATTACCTTGTCATGGGTTAAGGGTGTTTGCTATTTTAGAAGGATTAGCAATTATTTACTGAATCTCTTTTAAATAGAAGTGTCTTACGCCCTTGACTTTGGTACCAGCAATACAGTGATCACCCGTGTCAACCCAGTGACACAACAAACAGAAATTATTAAACTTCCAGGGTTGTCTCAACAATTGGGGAGTAATCCTCCTTTAATTCCCAGTTTAATCTATGTTGAAAATGTAAATAATGGTCATATTTTAGTAGGTCAAACTGTTCGCGATCGCGGTTTAGATTTATCTAATAATCCCAGGTTTTTTCGACAGTTTAAACGGGGTATTGGTACCAACATTCAAGGATTTTTACCTGAATTAGATGAAACAAAGATTACTTTTGAAAAAATAGGAGAATGGTTTTTAAATGCTGTTATTGAGCAGCTAAAACAAGAATTGGCCACCCCTTTAGATTCCTTAGTTTTAACGGTTCCTGTGGATAGTTTTGAAACCTATCGTCACTGGTTAGGTAAGGTTTGTCAAGGGTGGAATATTGACCAAGTTAGACTATTAGATGAACCAACGGCTGCTGCTTTAGGTTATGGGACAACGGAAGAAGAATTATTATTAGTCTTAGATTTCGGTGGGGGAACCGTTGATTTATCATTGGTAAAGTTAGGAACAGAAAATCTACAAAAAAATCAGGGATTTATTTTGAAATGGGGTCAAAAGTTTCTGGGAGAAAGTAAGAGTCAAAAGCCAAAAATTGCCCGTGTTTTAGCCAAAGCTGGAGCTAATTTAGGGGGTTCAGATATTGATAACTGGTTGGTTAATTATTTTTCAAAGACACAAAATCTTCCTATTTCTTCCTTAACGTTAAGATTAGCAGAAAAATTGAAAATTAAGTTATCTTCTCAAGAAAAAGCCAATGAAGTTTATTTTAATGATGAAACCTTGGACAGTTATGAATTAGCCTTAAATAGAGATGGGTTTGAAAGTATCTTAAAAGAAGAACAATTTTTTGATAAACTGGATGAGTTAATGACTCAAGTTTTGCAACAAGCAAGACGCAATGGGATTGAAAAAAAAGATATTGATGGTATTTTATTGGTCGGGGGAACCGTACAAATTCCTGCTGTACAAACTTGGGTTAAACAATACTTTGATGAAACAAAAATTAAATGCGATCGCCCCTTTTCTGCCATTGCCGAAGGGGCTTTAAAATTAGCCCAAGGATTTAAGGTCAAGGACTTCTTATATCACAGTTATGGTATCAGATATTGGAACCGTCGTAAAAAGTGCCATAGTTGGCATTCTATTATTAAATCAGGGCAATCTTACCCCATGAATGAACCGATGGAAATCAAGTTAGGCGCATCCATTGAAAATCAACCCAGTATTGAATTAATTATAGGAGAATTAGGGTCAGAAACTGGGGGAACAGAAGTCTATTTTGATGGGGATAGATTAGTGACTCGTTCCTTAGGAAATGAGCAAAGTAATGTACAAGCTTTAAATGATCGAGATGGGGCGAGAACTTTAGCTAAATTAGAGCCTTTGGGAATGCCAGGAAGTGATAGAATTAACTTACAATTTTGGGTAGATGAGCAGAGATTTTTAAGGGTAACAGTTGAGGATTTATTAACACAAAATAGTTTAGTTGAGAATCAAATTGTAGCAGAATTAAGTTAGGATTGAATGAGTGATAGCATTTCCTGGACTCATGAGTTACACCTAATATTCAACTTCTGAACTACTGAACTTCCGAACTCCTAACTCCTAAAATTAGAAGAGTTTGTCCCTCACAAGTATGAAAACTGCTATAGCATTTTTTCTGACCCTTAAACCAGTAATCCTTCAAATAAGATACGCCCTTGTGTCGCTTTTGTTAGAGGATCGGAAGCCCTTTCTGGGTGAGGCATCATCCCTAAAATATTGCCCTGTTTATTACTAATTCCAGCAATATTGGATAAGGAACCATTGGGGTTACTCTCGTTGGTTATTTCCCCCAATAAATTGCAGTAACGGAAGACAATTTGATGGTTATCTTCTAACCCTTTTATGGTATCTTCATCTCCATAATAACGCCCTTCTCCGTGGGCGATGGGTAGGGTAATGACTTGTTGAGACGTATACTTTTTTGTCCAAGGTAATTGATTATTTTCTACCTTAACAGGAACGCGATCGCAGATAAAATGTAAATCTCGGTTACGAATGAGGGCCCCAGGTAATAACCCCACTTCTGTTAACACTTGAAACCCATTACAGATCCCTAACACTAATTTACCTTGCTTGGCGTGTTCGATCACCGATCGCATCACAGGGGAAAAACGGGCGATCGCCCCGCATCTGAGGTAGTCCCCATAACTAAACCCTCCAGGGATGACCATAACATCAATATCGCTGATATCGGTGTCTTGATGCCAGATCATACGAGTGGGTTGATCGAGTAACCCTTCTGTAACGGTGGACAGATCGCGATCGCAGTTCGATCCTGGAAAAACAATAACCCCAAACTTCATGAATGACTCCCAGTGGTTTCTAATGCAGTGATTTCGTAACAGTAATTTTCGATGACGGGGTTGGCGAGAAGGCGATCGCACATTTCATCTACTTGGGTTTCGGCCTGGCTTTGATCATCTGCTGTCATGGTAAGCTCAATATACTTACCAATTCTCACTTTTTCTACACCTTCGTATCCTAGCTGATGTAGTCCTGATTGTACCGCTACCCCCGCCGGATCTAAAACCGATGGTCTGAGGGTAACATATATGCGACAGTGGTATTGTTGAGACATTGGCGATAAGTAATTAAGCTATATTTTCAATTATGAAACGTACTCGTTCTCAGGCTAACATTGTTCATGTCCTAAAATCTTTAAATAATCCTATTTCTGCACAAGATTTATACATAGAAATGAAAAACCGACATTTAGGGTTAGGACTAGCTACAGTTTATCGCAATTTGGAGGCATTAAAGTTAGAAGGGGAGGTAAAAGTTAGGCAGTTACCTAATGGAGAAGCTGTTTATAGTTTAGTTCATCAGGATCAACATCATTTAACTTGTGTTAGTTGTGGAAAGTCTTTTCTTATTGATCAATGTCCTGTTCATGACTTAGAAGAAAAGTTAGAAGTTGCTTATCAATTCAAAGTTTATTATCATACATTAGAGTTTTTTGGGTTGTGCCATTTGTGTCAGATAGGAGAATAGGGAATTAGGAGTTAGAAGTTTATCTCATTTCTAATCTAATTTTTTAGAATTGCCCCAAACTCAAGATAGCTACATACCAACAAATTAGCATCAATTAAAATGGGTCAAAACTTAACGAATGAAGTTTTGTAGGGTGGGCAAAGTTTTCTAGGTTATCGGTAGTCTAGATAAATGTCTAATTTGCCCACCCTGCCTTCTAAAATTAATGTTCAACATTATAGTATTAGAGAGTATTTGTTAAACGAACATTGAAACCCAGTTTTGTAAGGTGGGCAAAGTTTTCTAGGTTATCGGTAGTCTAGATAAATGTCTAATTTGCCCACCCTACCGTCTTGAGATTTTGTTTATCAACAGTCTCTTATACCCTGGCTAATGATTTTATTAGCCAGGGAAATAGAAAAAATAAAGCTGACTATACTTTAATCAGCTTTTTCAATCTATAGAATTATGAAATGGGTTCAAGGTCAATCGTTTGTTCTTTGTTCATTTGATCATCTTGGGTAATAGATGATTTAGCATCTTTTTGGCGATGTTCTAAGAATAAACTGGATAATTCAGTCACTAATAAGGACAAAATTAGTCCATCATCAATCCAACCCAAAATAGGAATAAAATCGGGTGCAATATCGAAGGGAAGTAATAAGTATGCGACAGTTCCAAGGATAACAAACCAACGATATTTAGGGTGTTTTATTTTTTCTCGATACCAATTGTAGAAGGATTTAATGATAGAATCCATGAATGTTTCCGCAACGTTTTAACTATTCTTAGTTTGGCATTTGCTTATCTTCATAAACAAGGGTTGATTACCGATCCTTTTTATGACGGTTTATGGTCTTTAAACTTATATTAAAAGAAAAGTTAGAAGTTTGGTATCAATTCAAAGTTCATTGTAGGTTGGAGTATTTTGAGTTGTGTCATTTTTGTTATTCAGGAGAGTAGAGACTTATTCAATGATGTTTCAGGTTCTAAACCCTTACTATGACAAAGTTCTAAATAATCATCTACTGCTTCTTCAAAACTTTTTCTGAGATTCTCTTTATCATCTCCCTCATAACTGATTAAATTTCTGATAAACTCGATTTTGCCGTAAAAAAGTTTTTGTTCATCATCATAGTTGACTGAACCATAGTAATCTTTATATTCCATTAAGTTTTTCATATTAATTTTTGCTCCTGTAAAAGTTTTTTTACTTGTTCCATTTGATACTTTTTCAAGTTATTATGAGGATGAGGCTTATGAAGACTAATTATGATACCAGTTGAATTAATAAATCGTCTTCTCGAACCGCCTGTTTTCCCTCCTTTTTCTTCAACAAACCCTAACCCTGTTAATAAGGTTGTTAACTCTTCCCAAGTAAAGTCTTTTGGTTGTCCTAAAAAACGCTTGAGGAGTTTTTCCTTTTTTGTCATTTACGTCATTATAATCAATGCTTCCTATTATGGCACTAACGTATCTCTTGTAGCAACTCAATTTAGTTACTTATTCTACAATTTCATTATACTTATCTCACTATATTATGACAGAAGAACCTAAAAAAGATCCTAAATTATCTCAACAGTTAACCGATGCTTTAATTAAACTTTTAGTCGCAGGAAGTGGTGGATCATCTTTATACTTTTTGTTTATGAATGATCTTCCTAAAGCATTAATTGCAGGGGCGATCGCAACAGGGGCAGGGTTATTAAATAATTTTTGGGAAGGGGTTATCGGTGTCCTTAAACCCCGTTCAAAAACGTTAGGAGAGGCAACAGGAAAAGCCATAGAGGAACGTTTAAGTAGTTTAACTTCTCAATTTTCAAACTTTCAAGAATTGTACCTAGAATCCCTAAAAACCTATTGTTATGGGTTAGAAATTGAGGGATTTCAAGACTTACCAGGGTTAGCATTAAAAGATGTTTTTGTTCCCCTTAATGTTCAATCAAAAGATGGAATCATACAACAAGGGTTTAAGGAAATTTGGGATTTTTTACCCAGTCAGCAAGCAGAAAAGTCTCCCCATCGACGCATTATTGTTATTGCTGATCCAGGGTTCGGTAAAACTACGTTAATGCGTCATTTAGCTTATGCTTATACCATCGGAAATTATCGAAATACAAAATATTTTATTCCTATTTTACTAAGATTTCGAGATATTTATTCTCAGATTCGTTTAATCAATCCTGAGTCAGAGTTACAAGAGAATAATTTTATTGATTTAGTTACGTTGATTATCACTCATTTAGAAAGACAACCAGAATTTAAAGACCTTAAACCTGATCAGCAATGGTTGAAAAAGAATATCAAAAAAGGTAATTGTTTAGTTATTTTTGATGGATTAGATGAAGTACCGAAAGGACAACGAGAAATTATCAGACGCTGGACAGATAGCGTTATGAAAGAATATCAAAATACTCAATTTATTTTAACCTCTCGTCCTCATGGTTTTGAATTAAATGCTGATCAACCTAGTTATCCGATTCAAGTTGACTTAAAGTTACGTATTCGAGAATTTACCAATGATCAAAAAGAGGAGTTTATTAATAAATGGTATCGTACTATCATGTGGGAAACGATATGGAAACCACGCTATCAAAGAAGTTTAAATGATCCACCATTACAACAACTAACTAAAAAAGTAACAAAGATTAGAAGTGACAAAGAAGCAGAAGAAAATGCCGAAAATTTGAGTAAACAATTATTTGCCAACCTTGCCCTTAATGATTTAGCACGCAATCCTTTATTAATTACTATGATTGCTGTAACTCATCGTTCTGAAAGAACTTTACCGACAGAAAGAGAAGAATTGTATCGTAAAATTACTGATTTATTACTATCAACTCGTCCTTTTCATAAAAATACTTTATTAACTTCTGACTACTAAAAATAATAAGATTATTTTACAAGTTTTGGCTTTTTGTTTAATGGAAGCAGAAGAAACAACATTTACTCCAAAACAAGGAATTGAGTGGATTGAATCAACGTTAAAAGATTATTGTCCAGACAATCAATCTTTAACAGGTCAGAAATTTCTCACAGAAATGTTAGAAATTACGGGATTATTACAAGAAAGAGAATTAGACACCTATGAATTTAGTCACTTAACCTTTCAAGAATATTTCGCTGCGTTACATCTCAAAGACTTGGGAAATAAAGGACAAGAAAAAGTCATTGAAAGATTAGCAGATCAAAAATGGGAAGAAGTGATTTATTTTTATATGACGTTAGCGGATGCAACCCCTATTATTACAACTATTTTAAATCATCCGACTTCTTATACTTTATCTCTGGCCAATAAGTGTAAAATTTCGGCACGTTTAAAAGCTACAGTCAGAGAAGAACTCAATCAAGTGTTGCTAGAAAGACGGGAAGAATATGAAAATGTTTCTGCTACGATAACCTTAGAACAACAGTTTAATAATTTAACGATTATTGATGAAAAAACGGCTATTTCTGACCGCATAACTTGGGGAGAATATAAACTATTTTTAGAAGCGCAAACATCGGGACAGTTTCACTCGACTGCTGAGGTAATTAATATTTCTGATTATATGGTCAATGATCCCGTTCATAGTATAAAGTGGGAGGATGCACGTTGGTTTTGTGGTTGGTTGGCGACTCAACAATCTTTGCAGTCATCAGAAGCGGTTTATGACTATCGTTTACCCACTGCTGATGAAGTGTCTCATTTCTTTTTACAAGGAATCACGGAGAACTCAGAAGACTCAGGATACTTTTTAAGGGTTGTACGGGTTATTATTCCTTGTCGCTACCGAAAGTTACTTAATTACTTGTCTTCTGGACGTTGGAAGGAAGCAGACGAAGAAAATTTTAATGTCATGCTTCAAGTTGCTAACCGAGTTAAAGAAGGATGGTTAGATATTAAAGATATTGATAACTTCCCTTGTGAAGATTTACGCATCATTGACCAACTTTGGGTTAAATATAGTAATGGACACTTTGGCTTTTCTGTCCAAAAGAAAATTTATATGGATGAATTGGGAGGAACAAGAGAGTATAATCAAAAGATATGGCACGAGTTTTGCGATCATGTGGGATGGAGAAAAGGAGGAGAATGGGTGAATTACTCAGACCTGGTATGGGAGTATAAATATACTACACCTTATGCACACCTACCTGAGTTGATTGTGGGGAAAGGGAGGGAAGGAGGAGGAGGTAGGTATATGGCTTTTGGTCTTCTCTCGCGCAAAGACTGGTAAGCTGTATTATATCGCCATCACAGCCCTTTGTCAAGGGATGAATTTTCGTTTTTTTTACAAGTGAGTTGGGTTTAAGAGTATTAAACATTCATAGCAGCATTGTTATAATAAAAGTTATCAAATATTTTGACAATAAACATGGAAAATATTTATAAATTACCCTTAATTTTAGAACCTCAACCTGAAGGGGGTTATACAATAACTTGTCCTTTAATTCCTAACTTAATTACGGAAGCAGATAACTTAGAAGAAGTCATCCCTAATGTATCTGACGCATTAACAGCATTGATAGAAACCTATCAAGATTTAAACCAACCTTTACCTGGTGAATTACAACCTTTAATTCCTAATAGTACCTTATGGACAGAAACATTAATACCAGTTAATTCTACTGTAAAATAAAAGTGAAATATAGAGAAATAGCTAAAAAATTGAAAAAATTAGGATGCCAAGAAATTCCCAGACGGAGTGGAGGTTCTCATCGTAAATGGTATAATCCGAAAAGTAATAGTATTGTGGCTATTCCTGACTGGGGAAATAAAGATTTAAAACTAGGAACTTTACGTCAAATTATTCGACAACTTGATTTAGATTGGGAAGAGTTTAAAAATAAATAGCAGCCTAGTTTCAATTGAAATAGTTGATTAAGACGGATTATTATTTTCTTGTTATAATTTAGAGCATTGCAGTCTAACTCTCACTTTACTTTAAGAACTAAGCAATGAAAAAGAAATATGTTTATTGGCAAGATTATGATATGTGGTTAGGATATCTAGAAGAATATCCTGATTACTGGACACAAGGGGAAACTGAAGAAAAATTAAAAGAAAACTTACTTGATATTTATCATAAGTTAACCGGTAATAATCTTAGTAATATTCGTAAAGTTGCAGAACTTGAAGTGTCGTGATAAGAACTACTACATATTACCCGAAACTAAAACTTGATTAACAGTTAAATCTAACTCAGAAAATAAACGAGATACTAATTTATCCGATAAATTATAAACCGTTTCTTCGTATAAACCTTCTTCTAACAAAAGAATCGTAATTGTCTCATTTTTTGGATCAACAATCCAATATTCATCAACCCCTAAAGCTGCATATTCTGAACGTTTATAACGATAATCTCGCGTTACAGATTCAGGACTAACAATTTCTACAATCAATAAAGGAGGAATTTGAAAAATAGCCGATTCATCTAATAATTCTGAAGCAGCTTCTTTCGTAGTTATAAAAACATCAGGTAAGCGAGATTTTCGCCATCCTGTTCTTACTCCTGCATCTCGAAAACAAATTAAAGGTAAAGCTTTTTTTTGAATTAATTGATCAAAAGTCATTTCTAAAAACTTAGCTAATAGAAAATGTCTAACCGTAGGAGGATTCATCAATACTAACTTTCCATCAACTAATTCGTAATGATTGTCTGATTGATAATTATATTGACAATAATCTTCAAAACTGTAGATTTTTTCTGATACTTGAATCATGGTGATTACTAAATATTTGGATAAAATTAAAGTTAACTGTGAGGGGAGGAGTAAGGAGGTAAAACCTCTACAACTCCTCACGAATACAATAACCAAGGAAACTTACCGACACCCCACTGAAAATACAAAATAGTTGCTATGATAAATAACAAAACAAAACTAATCATACAAATATAGTCCGTTTGGGTTAAAATTGATTCGTGTAAATAGGTTCTTTTTGAACTACCAGAAAATGCTTTTGATTGTAACACCACTTCTAATTTTTGTGATTTAGCCATCGCGTTTAAAATTAAGGGAACGGCGATAGTTGCATAAACAGTTACTTTTTTAATAATTCCCATTTTTTCTAATGCTAAACCCCGTAATCTTTGCGCTTCTAAAATTCCTTGTATTTCTTCTAATAATAAAGGAAAAAATCGTAACGTTGATGAAAAAATAAAGACAATTTTGTAAGGAATGTTTGCTTTTACCATTCCCACAACCATATCATTAATATCAGTAGTAAAAATCCCCAGTGGAATAATTAAAACCATTGTTAACGTCTTAAAAACAATATTTAATCCATACACAATTCCTTCTTGATTCATGGTTAAACCACCAATCCAGAACCAATCTTTAGGAACAGAAAAAACAGGAGTCAATGTTTCCGTATTGAGTAATGTTTGTACCTGAGAAACATTAAAAAATCCCATGACAATTACTATCAAAAGATAGAAAGGAATCATTACCTTGAAAACCGTGCTAAGGTATTCTAGTTTTACCCCTGCAAAAACACAAGCAGTTCCAACAATCAAAGTTAAAATACCGCCAGTAACTGGACTTTCCCAGACAAACGCAATGATAGTAATAACTGCCATCATTAATAACTTTGTCCGAAAATCTATACGGGTAAAAATAGAATTTTTATCAACCGTTTCAAATTTCATCATAATAGAAACACTCCGCTACTTCATTCGGGGTTAATAAAGGATAATTTTCATGGTTTAATTGACTTAATGTTTGAGATAATAAAACTGCTTGAGGAGGGGTTAAATAGGTGGATTCTAATAGATCTGTTTTATGGTAAGCTTCCCTAATAGGCGCATCTAATAATACTGTACCTTTCCCCATAATAATAACTCGTTCTGCATAGTCTGGCATTAAATATAAATGGTGAGTAATAACAATAATGGTTTTACCCATTTCATGCAGTTGACGACTCACCTCTAAAATAGCGCGAGAACCCTTATAATCTTGTCCTGTCGTGGGTTCATCAAAGATAATAATATCGGGTTCCATCGCTAAAATAGCAGCAATAATAATTCTAGCGCGATCGCCTTTTGGTAAAGATAAAGGATGGTCTTTTTTTTGTTCTAATAATCCCATTTCTTCTAAAGTTTGATTAACTTTTTCTTGTATTTTTTTCTGCTCATATCCCACATTATTTAAAGCAAAAGCGACTTCTTCTTCTACTGTCATACTAAAGATTTGATTATCAGGGTTTTGTGCAACATAACCGATAGATTTTGCTAAGTCACTGACGGATAAAACTTTTGTATCTTTTTCTTTTATTTTGACTGTTCCTTGCGTGGGTTGTAACAAGTTCAAAAAATGTTTAACTAAGGTACTTTTTCCTGCACCATTTTGTCCAATAATTAAACAATATTCTCCCTCATAAATATTGAGAGAAACCCCATGTAATGCTTTGGTTCCATCTTCATAAATATGGGTTAGCTTTTCTGTTGATAATAAAGGATTTTGAGCCTCTCTGTAAGGAACCTTTTTAAATTCCAATTTAGGGGAACTATTAGCTATATTTTCTAATTGATTCAACCCCTTTATTCCTTCTTCTAAGGTAACAGGTATGTTCGGTATAGTAAACCCTCTTTTTTTAATTTCATAGAAGGTTTTTGCAACTTGAGGAGGTCTTAGATCATGGTCTTTTAATAAATCAATTTCTGAGTAAATTTCGTGAGGTTTTCCTGTAGCTATAATTTCGCCTTCAGAGAGTAGAATTAAGCGATCGCTAAACTCAGCCATTTCTTCGGCTGCATGGGATACCATAACAATTGTTACCCCCAATGCTTTGTTTAATTCCTTGACCGTCGAAAACACTTCCATTGTCCCAATGGGATCGAGTTGGGAGGTAGGTTCATCTAATATTAATAAACGAGGTTGCAGGGCCAAAGCAGCAGCGATCGCTAACCGTTGTTTTTGTCCTCCCGATAATTCTTGAGGGTGTTTATGTTCCGTTCCTTCTAATCTTACTGCTTCTAAAACATGGGGAATACGACTAAAAATTTCCTCTCGATCAACACATAAATTTTCTAAAGCAAAAGCGATCTCATTTTCAACAGATGTTGAAATTAATTGAGTTTCTGGATCTTCAAAAACAGCCCCTACATAACCAGCTAAATGACTAACAGGATGTTTTAACGTATCCAAACCAGCAACGGTAACATACCCAAAAAAACGACCTCCATAAAACTGTGGAACAATACCATTTAACGTTAAACAAAGTGTTGTTTTTCCTGCCCCAGTTGCTCCAATAATTCCTAAAAATTCCCCTTCATAAACCTCTAAAGAAATATTCCTAAGAGCAGGTTGTTTTGAATTAGGATAAAAATAAGAAACTTTGTCTAAACTAGCAATAATCTCCATTATTTTTTCAGCCATCAGTTTTTACTTATAAATTAATAGATCTTTAAGGGTAGGCAAAATAGTTTATTTTATTAACTAATAAATCTTTCCTCCTGCCTTCTGCCTCCTTCAATAAATAGCTGCTTGAGGTTTCATAATACCAATTGCCCGTAGTCCAGAAATAACACGAACTCCAATAAATGCCCCCACTAAGGCACGAACTAAATTTTCTAATGGCATAATCGGGATTAAAAAGATCCACACCTCTTCAGGCCAATTAAACATAGTATAAGTGATGACGCTTATACTAAGATGACAGACTCCAGCAACTGTCCAACTGCCTAAAAATAAACCTGACCAAACAAATCGTAAATTTTGACTATTGATCCATCGTGCAAATAAAGTCCGAGTGGGTAGTATAAACAATAGTAACGCCGACCAATCAATAAAAGAACCTTTAATAATTACACTAAGAGAAACCCCATTATTCATGGCACGAGAAGTATAAAGATAAAAAGCAACAACAAAGAAAATGGTCAAAATAAACCACCAATATTTTCGCTGTTTCCCAATTACCATACAACCTGCTGTAAAACTAGCAATCATCGCCCCAAAAATAGACACTGGAGGAATACCTGCTGTATGAGGGGCTAAAAATACCCCCATAAGGGTTCCGATCCCACTAGCTAAGGCACCCCCCACAGGGCCTAAAACCCAGCCGAGAAGGGGAAAAATCCCTTGACTCAAGGGGAAAATACCACCAGAACCAATGGTAATCGAAAAAGGAATGAACGCTAGTACCGTGACTACCGCAGACATTACCACAATATAATCTAAAGGAGTTCCATCTAGAGAGGCACTTCCCAAAGACTTAACTTCTCGTTGTTCGCCGAAGGGTTCTCTTATCATAAGTAAGTATGAATGACTTAATCGGGATGGCAGGATTTGAACCTACGACATCCTGCTCCCAAAGCAGGCGCGCTACCAAGCTGCGCTACATCCCGTTACGCTTCCTAAACTATTATAACCCAAACTGTCCCTAATCAGGATACCAAAACATCCCTTTAATTCCTTCAGGATCTAGGACAAACCCCAAACGACGGTAAAAATCAACCACATGAGGATCGGCAAAGAGAGTAATATTGCTAATATCCTCGTTTCTTAACTGACGAATCATATACTTCATCATCCCTTTTCCGAGTCCCTTACTTTGGTATCGAGGATGAATCACCACATCCCATATTGTGGCATTGAAGGCATGATCAGACGTGGCACGAGCAAACCCAATTAAACGCTTGCGGTTTCCTTTGACTTCCCATGCTGACACTACCATAAAACTGTAGGTTAGTGCGCGTTTAACTTTCCGTAGGGGACGACGGGCCCAACCTACCGCATCGCATAATTCTTCGAGTTCATAGAGATCGATTTCTCGTTCTCTGGTAAAAAAGATGCGCGTTTGACTATCAGCATAGCCTTTTAGATTGACCTGTTCCCCTTTAAACTGGGACTTGTGGTCAGTGTTTGATATATCTGTATTATTAAACAATCGTTTCCAAAAAACCATTAGATTGAAAGAGACAACCCCTATTTAGTTACGTATTCTCTCACAAAATTGAGCAAAGGGTTGGGTGTGGGCCAATACTACTTGCAATACTAGTCGGTTAAGGGAGTGTGAGGAGTGTGGGAGGGGTGGGAAGTGTAGGAGGCATTAACAATTTAACGTTTAATCTATGCAACTGAAAACTGCTGTCATTGGGATACTTTGGTGTTGTTGTATGATAATTTTAGTTATTTAAAGTTTCAGTATTCATGAAGCCAAGGGTTTTTATCGGTTCATCGGTTGTTAGATTATTATGTAGATAAACTTAAAGAGGAAGGTTTTTTAGAAAAAAATCTTAGTAGTATTTCAATGAATAAAAAAGGTCAAGACTATTTAGTTAAAAAGAAATTAATCTAACCAAATAAAAAAATGTCAATTAATCGAATTAGAATTAGTAAAGATAAAGCAGAATTAGTACAATCTCTTGTGGATTTTAATGGAGGAATTGGACCCTTTCAAACCTATGCGGATGTCATAACATTTGCAGCTACATTAGGGGCAAAATATAATAAGCGTCTTCCTCTTAATATTATCTCAAAAGAACCTGCACCTATTAGCTTAGAAATTTTTGTTTCTAGGGGATACGATACCGTGATAAAATTGTTGGCGATCACTGAAACAAATGATCCTAATATTCTTTCTGTTTATGATGCAGAAGCGGAAAATAAACGAGTACAAATTTTTGAAGAATATGCTAAGCTGTTAAGCATTTAAACCACGTTAACAGAATTTCCTTTATTTTTAAGTTTACGATTCCATTTAATAATAAGTTCTCCTTCGTTTAAGAGTCTATGTAATAAAAACT
>JAAUYD010130281.1_pt1 | contig 22635 bp, 17 predicted proteins | sample 7278101 | NCBI WGS metagenome assembly JAAUYD01 (sample SAMN14350128, study PRJNA611818) | marine sediment metagenome | isolation source: surface marine sediment (0.6m) | place: French Polynesia: Moorea | collected 2018-08
CGCATACCCTGCATCCGTGCCCAATTCCTCCTCGATGCGCAGCAGCTGATTGTATTTGGCGATTCGATCGGATCTCGACAATGAACCAGTCTTGATCTGCGTCGCCTGGGTTCCCACTGCAATATCGGCGATCGTCGCATCCGACGTTTCGCCGGACCGGTGCGAGATCACCGCGGAGTACCCCGCCTCATCTGCCATAGTAATCGCATCAAGAGTTTCGCTTAAGGTACCGATTTGGTTGGGTTTTATCAATATCGAATTCGCAATCTTTTCATCGATGCCCCGTTTGAGGATCGTGGTGTTGGTCACGAACAGATCGTCGCCGACGAGTTGTATGCGGTCGCCGAGCCGCTCCGTCAGCAGTCGCCAGCCTTCCCAGTCACCTTCATCCATGCCGTCTTCGATCGTGATGATCGGGTATCCGTCGGCCAGGTCGGCGAGGAAATCGGTGAAGCCGGCCGCATCGAACTGGCGCCCTTCGGACTCGAGGTCGTAGACGCCGTCCCTGAAGAATTCCGAGCTGGCAACGTCGAGTCCCAGCAGGATGTCTTGACCGGCCTTGAAGCCGGCTTTCTCGATCGCCGTCATGATCGTATCGAGCGCTGCCTTGTTCGACGGCAGGTCCGGCGCAAAACCGCCTTCGTCGCCGACAGCAGTATTCAGGCCCATCCCGTTCAGGACGCTCTTGAGGCTGTGAAAGACCTCGGTGCCATGACGCAACGCCTCCGAGAACCGAACGGCACCGACCGGCAGGATCATGAATTCCTGAATGTCGACGCTGTTGTTGGCGTGAGCGCCACCGTTGATGATGTTCATCATCGGCACCGGCATCATCGTGCCGTTGCCGAGATGGCGAAACAGCGAGACGCCTTGCGAGGCGGCCACGGCTTTCGCCGTCGCCAGCGAGATGGACAGCAACGCGTTTGCACCCAGGTTGCCTTTGTTGTCGCTGCCGTCGATTTCGCGCATGCGCTCGTCGAGAGCACGCTGGTCGGCAAACTCCTCGGCAAGGAGCGTGTCGCGAAGGACGCCGTTGACCGCCCCAACGGCTTTTTGCACGCCTTTGCCAAGATAGCGCGACTGGTCGCCATCGCGCAGCTCGACTGCTTCGCGCGTGCCGGTCGAGGCGCCCGACGGCACCCCGGCTCGACCCGTGCTCCCGTCTGCAAGTATGACGTCGGCTTCAACGGTAGGGTTTCCGCGTGAGTCGAGAATTTCCCGACCACGTACATCTTTGATCTTGATCATTGCTACTCCGATTGAGGCACCCCGAGGCCGAATTCCGCCTCCTGGAAGCCATGTTGTTTGACACTCGAGTCGATCGCCACGAGTGTTTCCAGCAATTGTTTCATCTTGTCGAGAGGCCAGGCATTGGGGCCGTCACTTAGCGCGTTCGCCGGGTCCGGATGGGTTTCCATGAAAAACCCGGCGACGCCCGCGGCGGCGGCGGCTCGCGCCAGCACCGGGATAAACTCCCGCTTGCCACCGGAGGCCGAGCCGAGACCGCCGGGCTGTTGGACCGAGTGTGTCGCATCGAAGACGACCGGCGCGCCGGTGCCTCGCATTACGGCCAGGCTGCGCATGTCGGATACGAGGTTGTTGTAGCCGAAGGAAAATCCGCGCTCGCAAACCATGATGTTCTCGTTGCCCGTGGATTTGGCCTTGTCAACGACGTTTTGCATTTCCCATGGTGACAGGAACTGGCCCTTCTTGATGTTGACCGGTAGCCCGGCCGCGGCGGTGCGCAAAATGAAGTTCGTCTGACGACACAGGAACGCAGGCGTTTGCAGCACATCGACCACCGAGGCAACCTCGTCCATCGGCGTATCTTCATGCACATCGGTCAGAACCGGCAGATCAAGCTGCGTCTTGACCTCGGACAGAATGCGCAGACCCTCCTCCATGCCAGGCCCGCGAAAGCCGTCCCGCGAGCTGCGGTTTGCCTTGTCGAACGACGACTTGTAGATAAACGGAATACCCAGTGCGCTCGTGATTTCCTTGAGCGTGCCTGCCGTGTCGATCGTCATCTGTTCGCTCTCGACGACACAGGTCCCGGAAATAAGAAAGACCGGCTGATCGTTGCCGACCTCGAAGCCGCAAAGTCTCATCCCTGGGCCGCCTCAGGCAATTCACCTTCCATGTGCTCGCGCACGGCGGCGATGTAGCTCTTGAACAGCGGATGGCCGTCCCGCGGGTTCGATGTGAACTCGGGGTGGAACTGGCTGGCGAGGAAGAAGGGATGATTCTCGATCTCGACCATTTCGACCAGGTCGTCGACGGAGAGCCCCGAGAACACGAGCCCGGCAGCCGATAGCCGGTCGCGATAGTTGTTGTTCACCTCGTAGCGATGTCGGTGACGCTCGACGATCGCTGTCGAGCCATAGCTGCGTGCCGCAAGCGACCCTTCGACGAGGCTCACGTCCTGCCCGCCCAGGCGCATCGTGCCGCCCATCTCCGACGCCTCGCTGCGTTCCTCGGTGGCGCCGCTGGCATCCTGCCACTCGGTGATCAGACCGACCACGGGATGGGGCGTATCGGGGTCGAATTCGGTGCTCATTGCACCTTCGAGCCCAGCCATGTTGCGCGCGGCTTCGATGACCGCCACCTGCATACCGAGACAGATGCCGAGGTACGGAATGTTGTTTTCACGAGCGAGTCTTACGGCCTGGATCTTGCCCTCGATACCACGATCGCCGAAACCGCCAGGCACGACGATACCGTCCAGATGCTCGAGCACGCCCGTACCCTCTTTCTCGATGTCGGTCGACTCGATGAAGTGAATATTAACCTTCGTGCGCGTATGAATGCCGCCGTGCTGCAGGGCTTCGACGAGCGAGATGTACGAATCCTTGAGATCCATGTATTTGCCGACCATGGCCACGTCGACTTCTGCGGTCGGGTTCTGATTGGCGTCCACCACCGCGGTCCACTCGCTGAGGTCGGCCTCGGGCAGGTCGAGCCCGAGTTGGCGGGCAACGATACCGTCAAGACCCTGGTCATGCATCATCGCCGGAATCTTGTAGAGATCGTCGGCATCGTAGGCCGAGATGACGGCTTTTTCCGGAACGTTCGTGAACAGTGCGATCTTCTTGCGCTCGTCCGACGGTAGCGGCTTCTCGGAGCGGCACACGAGAATGTCCGGCTGGATACCGATAGAGCGAAGCTCCTTGACCGAATGCTGCGTCGGCTTGGTCTTGATCTCCGAACTCGTCGGGATATAGGGAACGAGCGTCAGGTGCACGTAAACGACGCGGTCGTGGCCGAGTTCGACGCCCATCTGGCGGATCGCCTCGAGGAACGGCAGGGATTCGATATCGCCGACCGTACCGCCGATTTCGACGAGGCAGATGTCAGCATCGCCCGCGCCCTTGCGGATGCTCTCCTTGATCTCGTTGGTGATATGGGGAATGACCTGCACGGTCGCCCCGAGATAGTCGCCACGGCGCTCCTTTGCGATGACGCTCTCGTAGATGCGGCCGGTCGTGTAATTCGAATGGCGCCCGCCTTTTGCCGTACGCACAAAGCGCTCATAGTGGCCAAGGTCCAGGTCCGTCTCCGTCCCGTCGTGGGTTACGAATACCTCACCGTGCTGGAACGGACTCATCGTGCCGGGATCGACGTTGATATACGGATCCAGCTTGATCATGCTGATCCTCAGGCCGCGGGCCTCGAGAATTGCGCCAAGGCAAGCCGATGTGATGCCCTTCCCAAGAGAAGAAACCACACCGCCAGTGATGAAAACATACGATGTCATAGATGCGCTCGGGGCACCGTGCCCGCATTTGTCAACGGAAACGAGAAAGGGCTGGATCAAAGCACTGCTCTTCCTAGCTTGTGCTTTTTCCAACCCTTCGTAAACGCGCCGTCGTTGGATAAAAGACGGTATTCAAGTCTACCGAATACCCCTGGGCGGAACAACGCCCTTGCCAACTGACTGCTTGTTGAAAAGGTGCTTGTCGAACAGGCTGTTAGTGCAACGCAGGACGTCCGGTCCAGCGCACGGCGACCCCTGGCTCGGCAGCGGCATCCTTCGCGATCCACAGGTCACCGACCGCAACGAGCCTGTCCCCCGCGTACACGAGCGGCAAGCGGTCTCGCATCCAGGGGACAATCCCCTCTTCTTGAAGCAGTTTCTTGAGTTTTCTTGTATATGATTGATTTGGAAGCTGAATCTCTTCCCCGCCTGCGCGCACGGCGATGCGGAGTCCGCGCTCGAACAAGGCCGGAGCCAACCCGCGCGGTGCACCGCGATCGAAATGCAGGACACCGAGGCCGGTGCCCAGCGCCACCCGATCGCCCGTGATCGGCGCGGCGTCGGGCGTGTCCGCGAGGACCTCCGGCAGCAGGTAAAGACTATTGCGATAGCGCCGCACTGAAGCGCCCGGCCAACTGACCAGTGGCTGCGCATCCACGCGCGCGGGCAGCACCTCGGTCAGGATTCGATCGAGCTGCAGGGCCGTCGGTGTCGATAGGCCGGAGAGCCTCAGCGAGAAACGCAGGAGGTTTTTCTGGCGCTCGCGCGGCAAGGCGAGCAGACCGTCGACAGGCAACCGCTCGGGCCGGCCGCCCAGGCTTTCAAGATCGATACCAGCGAGGTCTGCGAGCAGCGAGGCGGCTTCCCCGGCATGTGAAGCGCTGCGCTGCAGGCGCGCGGCGATGTCGGGCCAGCGCGATTTCAGGCGCGGCAGGATCTCATGACGCAGGAAGTTGCGGTCGAATCGACGATCGGTGTTGGACGGGTCCTCGACCCATTCGAGACCGCTGGCTCGCGCGTAGTCCGCCAGCGACGCCCGGTCCGTGTCGAGCAACGGTCGCGCCAGCCAGCCCGGCCCGAATCGCCGAATCGCGCCGATACCGGACAGCCCTGCCGGCCCGCTGCCGCGAATGAGGTTCAACAGCAGGGTCTCGGCATGGTCTTCGCGGTGATGGGCACTGAGAAGCCAGTCGCCAGGCTCCAGCTCCGCGTGCAGCGCCGTGTAGCGTGCCTCGCGCGCCGATGCTTCGGGCCCCTTGCCCGACTCGAGCTGGACGGTCACCTTCCGGTACAGGAATTCGATGCCCGTCGCGTTGGCGAATGCTTCGCAGTGAGCGCCCCAGGCTGCCGATTCGGCGTGCAGGCCGTGATCTACGTGAACGGCGATAACCGGGATGCCAGTGTCGATCCGGATGAGTGCGTGCGCAAGCACGGTCGAATCGAGTCCGCCGCTGAAGGCGACGACGTAGCGCGTCGGCCGAGCCGCTCGTGATTCGAGCGCCGCGAGCTGATCCCGCAGCTGCCCGGCCGAGAAGGTCACGCTTCCTTGAACTGCCCGAAGCTCGCGAGACGCTGCTGTCGCTCCTCGAGCAAGGCGTCGGTGGAAAGCTTGTCGAGTTCGTCGAGGCTCTTGAGAATCGCGTTGCGGATGACCTCGGCGGCCTCTTTGGGGTTGCGGTGCGCGCCACCGAGCGGTTCCTCGAGCACCTCGTCGACGAGCCCGAATTCGCTGAGGCTGTCGGCGGTAATGCGCATCGCCTCAGCCGCGTCCTCGGCTTTCTCGGCACTTTTCCACAGAATGGACGCGCAACCCTCCGGCGAGATCACCGAATAGATGCTGTATTGCAGCATGAGCAGCCTGTCGCTGACGCCGATCGCGAGCGCACCGCCCGAGCCGCCCTCGCCGATGACGACACTGATGATCGGCGTCTTCAGGCCGGCCATCAGGAAAAGGCTGTACGCGATCGCCTCGCTTTGGCCGCGCTCTTCGGCGCCGACGCCCGGGTAGGCACCCGGTGTATCGATGAACGTGACGACCGGGATGCCGAACTTTTCGGCCATGCGCATCAGCCGCTGTGCCTTGCGGTATCCCTCGGGCTTGGGCATGCCATAGTTGCGGCGCACCCGCTCTTTCGTGTCGCGGCCTTTCTGGTGCCCGATGATCATGCACGTGCGGCCGTCGATGCGCCCTAGCCCGCCGATGATGGCCGGGTCATCCGCGTACATGCGATCGCCGTGAAGCTCCTGGAAATCCGGAGCGATCACGTCCAGGTAGTCCTGGGTATAAGGCCGGGACTCATGACGCGCGACGCGCGCGATTTGCCACGGGCTCAATTTGGCGAAGATGCTCCTGGTCAGCGATTCGCTCTTGGCCCTGAGTCGCGCCACTTCCTCGTTGATATTGATCTCGGAGTCATCGCCAACGTAGCGAAGCTCCTCGATTTTCGCTTCGAGCTCCGCGATCGGCTGCTCGAAATCCAGGAATTTCATATCCATACAGTGTCGCCGGCGAAGCCGCCCCCCTCGCTAGTTGATGTCACGCCCTGGTGCGTACAGAAGTCGCACGTTATTGTTCCCGAGCAATTCCGTCAACTTGTCGCGCAACTCGCGACTCGGTCTGACGGCCCATTCGGGGCCAAGCGAAAGACGCGCCGCAGCGCTCTCACCGATGTAGCGGACAGACACATCGCAGCTGCCTTCGCGGAACGGTAGCAGCAGATCGTGCAGCTTGACCAGCAGTGCTTCGCCCTGCCCGTTCGGCGCCAGGCTCAGCACGAGTCCTCTGGCCCGCGACTCGATGACGCGATCGATGTGCAGCACGCTCCTGGCATTGACCGTCCAGCTCCCGACGAAGTCGTCGTAGCGCAGTGTCCCACTGACGACGACGATCTCGTCCTTGACCAGCAGGTGACGAAATTCCTGGAATGCCTCGCTGAAGAAGCTGATCTCCATGCGCCCTGTGTCGTCGTCGAGCACGACGCTGACCCGATTGCCTCGCTTGCGAACGTCGACGATAAGGCCGGCGACAGTCGCCTCGCGCCGTGACGCATAGTCGCGCTCGCCCCTGCTGGTCTGCGGCGGCGGTTCGGCCGTTACGTCACCGAGCTTGCCGTCGACGAAGTGCCGCGCGTCGTCGCGTACGGCATCGAACGGGTGCCCCGTCAGGTACAGGCCGAGCGCTTCTTTTTCATTGCTCAGGAACAGCCGCTCTTGCCACTCGGCAAGGTCGACCGGTTTGTGGTCATCGGGGTCTTCGGCCGGTGCATCGAGGCCGAACATGTCGTTCTGGCCAGCAGCCGCGGCCCTTGCATGCTGGTCCGCGCTGCGCAACGCTTCGGGAACCTGGTGCATCAGGCTGCGGCGCGTTTCGCCAAAACAGTCCATCGCACCGGACTTCACCAAGGCCTCCAGCGTGCGACGGTTTATCTTGTCGTGGTCGACGCGTCGACAGAATTCCAGGATATTCCGGTACGGCCCGTTCGCCTCGCGGTCTGCGATCAACGATTCGACGGCCGCCCGGCCGACACCCTTGATCGCGCCGAGGCCGTAGAGAATCGTATCGGCGTCGCCGACGGTAAACTGGTAACCCGACAGGTTGATATCCGGAGCCAGTAGTCTCAGGCCCAACTGCCGACAGTCGTCCTTGAGCGTCACCAGGCGATCGGTGTTCTGCAGATCGGCGGTCATGACCGCGGCCATGAAAGCCGCGGGATAATGCGCCTTGAGGTAGGCCGTCTGGTACGACAGCACCGCGTACGCAGCCGAGTGCGATTTGTTGAAGCCGTAGCCCGCAAATTTCTCCATCAGATCGAAGATGTGCGTCGCGGTCTTTTCAGCCACGCCCCGCTCCGTCGCACCGGTCACGAAGATCTCGCGCTGCTTGGCCATCTCCTCGGGTTTCTTTTTGCCCATGGCGCGACGCAATAGGTCGGCGCCGCCAAGCGTATAGCCAGCCAGCACCTGTGCAATCTGCATGACCTGCTCCTGGTAGAGGATGACGCCATAGGTTTCTTCGAGCACGGGCCTGAGATCGGGATGCAGGTAGTCGATGTCGGCCTTGTTCGACGAGTGCTTGCGGGTGATGAAGTCGTCGACCATGCCGGATTGCAGCGGTCCCGGTCGAAACAGCGCAACGAGCGCGACGAGATCGTCAAACTGGTCGGGACGCATGCGCTTGATCAGATCGCGCATACCGCTCGACTCGAGCTGGAATACGGCCGCGGTCCGGGTGCTTTGCAACAGCTCGAATGTCTTCCGATCGCGTTCCGGGATTCGGTTGACGTCGAGATCGAGCCCCGGGTTCGTCTCGTTCGCGATGCGCACGGCCCACTCGATAATTGTGAGCGTCTTGAGTCCGAGGAAGTCGAACTTGACGAGCCCGACCGCCTCGACGTCGTCCTTGTCGAGTTGCGTCACCATGTTGGTGCCGCCTTCTTCGCAATACAGGGGAGCGAAGTCGGTCAGCGGCCCGGGCGAGATGACGACGCCGCCGGCGTGCTTGCCGGCATTGCGCACGAGGCCTTCGAGCGACTTCGCGAGATCGATGATTGCGGTAACCTCCTCGTCATCGCGGTACATCGTCGCCAGCTCCTCGGACTGGTCGAGCGCTTTTTCAAGCGTCATACCGATCTCGAAAGGCACCTGTTTGGCGATCCGATCGACGAATCCGTAAGGCTGACCAAGTACACGTCCGCAGTCGCGAATCACGGCCTTCGCAGCCATTGTGCCGAACGTGATGATCTGCGACACGCGCTCCCGCCCATACCGCTCGGCCACATAGTCGATCACGTCGTCGCGGCCCTCCATGCAGAAGTCGACATCGAAATCCGGCATCGATACGCGCTCGGGATTCAGGAAGCGCTCGAACAGAAGATCGTGCTGCAGCGGATCGAGATCCGTAATCCCGAGCACCCAGGCGACCAAAGACCCCGCGCCGGATCCCCGGCCCGGACCGACCGGGACACCGTTCTCCCGTGCCCAGCGGATGAAGTCGGCGACGATCAGGAAATAACCCGGGAAACCCATCGACTGAATGACGTCGAGTTCGACCTGTAATCGCTCGAAATACGGTGCGCGAAATGCAGGCCGTTCGTTCTCTGGAACCTCGCGCGTCTCGCAGATTCGTTCCAGGGCCTTGTCGAGGCCACGCCGCGCCTCGGCTTCGAGAAACGCCGCCTCGTCCTGACCTCTCGGCACCGGGAACTCAGGCAACACGCTGCCACCGAGCTGCAGGTCGAGATTGCAGCGTTTCGCGATGTTGACCGAATTGGACAGCGCTTCGGGCAGATCGGCGAACAATTCGGCCATTTCGCCGGCCGTACGCAGGTACTGCTGCGGGCTGTACAACCGCGGGCGATCGGAGTCGGCCAGAACACGGCCGTCGTGGATACAGACCCGCGCCTCATGCGCATCGAAGTCTTCCGCGGCCAGGAAACGTACGTCGTTCGTGGCGACGACCGGTGTGCCGGTGTCACTCGCGAGTTTGAGACTGGCGCCGATACAATCTTCTTCACCGCCACGGCCCGTGCGCACGAGTTCGAGGTAGTAGCGCCCGGGAAAGACGTCGCTCCACCCGGCCAGCAACTCCCGCGCCTGTTCGATGTGCTTGGCGTGCAACGCATGACCGACGTCGCCATGCAAACCGCCGGACAGTGCTATGAGACCATCACAGCTCTCTCTCGTCAGCCATTCGCGGCGAACCATCGGCTGCCCGCGCACCTGTCCTTCGATGTAGCTTCGGGTAACGAGTTTGGACAGATTGCGATAACCACTGTTGTCCTGCACCAGAACCACGAGTTCGAATGGGCGGTCGGGTTCCCCCTCATTGAGGATGCGCAGGTCCAAACCGATGATCGGTTTGACGCCGGCGGCGACAGCCTTGCGATAGAACTTGACGAGACCGAAGAGGTTGTTCTGGTCCGTCAACGCGACCGCCGGCATGCCGTTGTCCGCGCAGGCCTGCATCAGCTCCGGGATACGCACGGTGCTGTCCAGCATCGAGTACTCGGTGTGAACATGCAGGTGAACGAAGCCTGTCGTGCTCAAAGCGCGGCCCTCACCGGTGCAAACGTCTGCCGATGCGCCGGGCACGGACCGTACTCCCTGAGGCGGTCCAGGTGAACACTCGTTCCGTAGCCCTTGTGGCGGGCAAACCCGTAAACCGGGTATTCGCGATCCAGCCTCACCATGATCGCATCGCGATGGGTCTTGGCGATAATCGACGCCGCGCTGATCGATGCAATCTTGCCGTCGCCGCCGATCACTGCCTCACCGTGCAACCTGACCCCGTCGAAGGAAAGGTCGGGCAGGCGATTGCCGTCGACCTGAACGCCTTTTGGCATCAGCGACAGCGATGCGACCGCTCGACGCATTGCCAGCATCGTCGCCGCGAGGATGTTGAATTCGTCGATCTCGGCGGGTTCGGCCAGAGCGACCGACCAGGCGAGCGAGCGCTCGCGGATTTCGACGGCCAAACGCTCGCGTTTCGGCTCGCCCAGCTTTTTCGAATCGTCGAGACCTTCGATGCAACGCTCCGGGTCGAGAATGACCGCGGCGGCAACCACGGGGCCCGCCAACGGTCCACGCCCCGCCTCATCGACGCCCGCGACGAGACCGTCGGGTTGAAACAATCCTGCCTGTAGCATCAGTGCTGAGAACGACTCTGTTGAGGCCGAGCCAGTGCGACGATGGCGTCGGCGGCACGCTGGTCTGCATCCAGTGCCAGCTCCTGCCGCAGTCTATCAAATCTCCTTGCGATGGACTGTCGGCGCCCGGGGTCGTCGAGCAATGCGATCACGGCATCGGCGATAGGGCCCGGTAACGCCCCGCCCTGCATGAATTCGGGAACGAGTGGCTCCTCGGTAAGTAGGTTCGGCAATGTGTAGTGCTTGAGTTTGAGCAACCGCAGGCCCTTGACGATCCAGTAGGTCAGCGGCGCAACCCGATACGTCGCGACAGACGGCTTCTGCAGTAATGCCGCCTCGAGCACGGCCGTGCCCGACGCCTGCAGAATGACGTCCGCCGCGCTCATCACCTCGATCGAGCGACCGTCGATCAGTTTCACACGATCGCTCATGGAGTTGTCGGCCAGCTGCTGTTCGATCAAAGGTCGCAGCTTGCGGCCCGCGATCGGCATGACGAACCGCACACCCGGCCGCGCTCTCGCGATCAACGACGCTGCCGACGCGATGATGCCGCCGATGCGCTGCACCTCGCCCTTGCGGCTTCCCGGCATTAGCGCGACAACTTCGGCGGCGTCGAGACCGAGCGACCGGCGCGCGGCTCGCGTGTCGACATTTTCCGGTACCTCGGTGGCCTTTGGGTGGCCAACGAACACGGCCGCAACCCCGTGCCGCTCGTACAGTTGTGGCTCGAAGGGCAGGATGCACAGCACGGTATCCGCAGCTTTGCGGACCTTCCTCACGCGTCCGGGCCTCCAGGCCCAGATCGACGGACTGACGTAGTGGGCCGTGCGAATACCCGCCTTGCGCAGCTTCTTCTCGAGACCGAGATTGAAGTCCGGTGCGTCGATACCGATGAAGACGTCGGGTGGCGATTCGCGCCAGCGGCGTGCCAGCTCGCGTCGCACCCGCAGCAGTCGCGGAATATGGGCCAGGGGTTCAACGAGACCCATGACCGCGAGCGACTCAGCCGGCTCCCACCGGTCGCAGCCGGCCGCGACCATCTCGGGGCCTGCGACACCTTCGAAGGTCGCATCCGGGTAGCGGTCGCGCAACGCGCGAATCAAGCCGGCGCCGAGAACGTCACCGGAAGCTTCACCAGCAACCAGTCCGAATTTCATGCCGGGGTACTAACGCGCAAGACCGCGTTCGGATGAACGCAGCGACTCGAGGAAAGGCAGGAGTTCGGGCTGCTCGCCCACGAGCGCCGCAATCTCCTCGATCGCCTGTTCCTTCTTCTTGCCCTGGCGAAACGTGATGCGGTACGCGTTCTTGATATTGCGAATCTGGTCGGGGGAAAAATCACGCCGCTTAAGGCCTTCGCTGTTGATGCCGCGCGCCTTCGCGGGTTGGCCGGAAACCGTTGTGTACGCCGGTATGTCCCGATTCACCCCGCTGTACATGCCGAGAAACGCATGTGCGCCGATCTTGCAGAACTGATGCACGCCCGAGAAACCGCCACAGATGACCCAGTCGCCAAGGTGGACGTGTCCCGCGAGCGTCGTGTTGTTGGCCATGATCGTATTGTCACCGACAACGCAGTCATGCGCGATGTGCACGTAGGACATGACCCAGTTGTCGTTGCCGATCGTTGTCTCGCCACGATCTTGCGCCGTGCCACGACTGAACGTGCAGAACTCGCGAATCGTATTACGGTCGCCAATCACGAGTCGCGTTGGCTCACCAGCGTACTTCTTGTCTTGTGGGTCGTCGCCGATCGAGGCGAACTGGTAGATGCGATTGTCCTCGCCGATGACCGTGGGTCCGTTGATGACCACGTGGCTGTCGACGCGCGTTCCGCTGCCGATCTCGACACCGTCACCGATGACTGCATAAGGGCCGATCTCGACGTCGTCGGCGATGACCGCTGTATCAGAGACAATCGCTGTAGCGTGAATCATTTTTTTTCCAGTTTCCTGACGCGGTCCTGCAGTGCCTCGATGCGCCGGAACCGCGCAACGCGCCTGGTCCAGTCTTTCGCCGGCTCTGCAGGGAAACTCGCGAGGTAGGTCCCCGGCTCCGTGATGTCCTTGGAGGCAAACGACTTGGCACCGAGGACCACGTCGTCGCAAATCGTGATGTGACCGACGGACCCGGCTTGCCCGGCGAACAGGCATCGTTTGCCGACAGTCGCGCTGCCGGCGATTCCAACCATCCCGGCCAGTGCCGTATGCGCCCCGATACGCACGTTGTGCGCGATCATGCATTGGTTGTCGATTCGGACACCGTCCTCGATAACGGTATCGTCGATCGCACCGCAGTCGACAGTCGTATTCGCCCCGATTTCCACGTCATCACCGATCCGGACGCCGCCGACCTGCGGCACCTTGATCCAGCCATCCGGCGACATTGCATTACCGAAACCGTCGGAACCCAGAACAACACCCGGGTGGAAGATCCCTCGCTTGCCGATCCGAACGGCGCGGGCAAGCGTCGCGTTGGCGATGAATCGACACTCGTCACCGATGCTGCAATCCGGACCGATGACCGTGCCGGGGCCAACGTAGACGTTTTCGCCGATCGTCGAGTTGGCGCCGACAACGACATTTGGCCCAAGGTGCGCAGACGGCGCGACGGTGGCGCCAGGGTCAACAACAGCCGATGCGTGGATTCCCGGCTCGTACTCGGGCGGCGGGCATATGACGCTGGCCATGCGTGCGTAACACGCGTACGGGTCGTCGTTGAGGATAGCCGCGACCGGGCAGTCGTCAGCATCGGCCGGACGCAGGATGACGGCAGCTGCCTTCGTGGAAGACAGCTGCTCTTTCAAAGCGGGATTTGACAGGAAGGTCAGCGACTGCGCGTCGGCGTTTTGCAGGGAAGCGACGTTTCCGACCTCGACGTCGGGATCGCCGATCAGCTCACAGCCCAACTGTGTCGCAAGTTCTCCGAGGCTGACCGGCATTGGGAGCGAGCTTAGCGCGAGCTGGTTGCCTGGTAGTTGGCTTCGACCGCCCGCAGAACATCGTCCGTGATGTTGACGGCGCTCGTTACGTACAACACGCCGTCGCCGACGATCAGGTCATAGCCCTGAGCCTCGGCGAAGTCCTGCACTTCCTTGAGCATGTCGCGCTGCAGCTTGCCGTACTCTTCATTCTGGCGCAGATTGAGGTCTTCCTGGAACTCGTTCTGCATGCGCGCAAGATCGCGTTCGAGGTCGCGCACTTCCTTCTGTGCATTACGGCGCTCGGTTTCACCCATGACCGCGAGGTCCTTCTGGATCTTCTCCGCCAGGTCCTCGTACTCCTTCTGCTTCGCCGTGAACTCGCGCTGACGAGGCGCAAACTCTTCCTGCAAAGCATCCATTGCGGCCTTCGTCTGCGGCGCCCGCTCAATCAGGGCCGGCAAGCTGACCACGCCAATCTTCATTTCCTGTGCAGCTGCAGGCAGCGCAAACGCGCATACCAGGGCTACGCCCGCTACAGCCTTAACCACATGTTGCTTTACGAACTTCATAAACAATCCAATCCTAGCTAAAACGCTTGTCCAATGGAGAACTGGAACCGTTCCAGCTCGTCTCCGAAAAACCTGTCATTGCCTTCGTACGGATTCAGCGGATACGCGTAGCTGAACCTGAACAGCCCCAACGGCGCGAGCCACTGAACCCCGATTCCCACCGAGGATCGCAACTCCTCGAAGTCGGGCTTGTACTCGATCGGGCTGCCCAGTTTGTCCGTGAACTGGACTTCGCCCGAATTGAACACGTTGCCGACGTCGTAGAAGAGTGTGGCACGCGCCTGACTCGCCCATTTGTCCGGAAGCGGGAGTATAAGCTCTAGCTGACTGGCAACCAACACGTTACCGCCATAGGGCCGGAACGAACTGTCACGTGGCCCGAGGTAAGACTCCTTGAAACCGCGTACTGACTGGGGCCCACCGCCGTAGAACTGCTTGTAGGGCGGCAGCGCCGTCGTATCCCCGAGCGCCTCGCCGAAGCCGAGTTCGGTGTTGAAGCGCACGACCCACTTCGGCGTGATCGGGAAGTATTTCGTAAAACTGTAGCGCGCCTGGTAGAACTCGACGTCACTGCCCGGCACGGCATAGGACAGGAATAACTGCTGGCGCGTGCCACGATTGGCGAACAGCGCGCGGTTGCGGCTGTCGTAAGTCCAGCCCGCGATCAGCTCGAGCGTGTCGAATTCGGTACCGAATGCCGTTTCGCTTCCGGTCACTTCACCGCCGAACTGGTTGCCGTTGTTGAGCACCCAGTCCTGGACTTGTTGCGTGCTGCCCGTGAACGCCAGCAGCTCCGAGTGCTGCACCGTGGCGCCGAACGACAGGGTCTGGTACTCCGTAATCGGATAACCGTAGTCGAGCGTCGCACCGAAGGTCTTCGTACTGAATTCCGAGGAGGCCGATGTAAAGCGGCTGATGTCGCGGTAGTTGACGCTGACGGTTCGGCGCACGCCGTCCATCGTCCGGTAGGGGTCGGTATGCGACAGGCTGTAGAGCTTCTGGAAGCGCCCTGAATTCAATTCGACCGCTACGCGATCGCCGGTGCCCAGAAAATTGGTGTGCACGACACTTCCGTTGAGTATCAGCTTCTGCGATTCGGAATACCCGACGCCGCCCGAGAACTGGCCAGGCATGCGGTACTCGATGTCGAAGTTGACATCGACGAGATCGGGGCTTCCGGGCACGGGCTCATTCTCTACCTCGACCCGTTCCACGAACGGCAGGCGCTGCTGCAGGCGAATCTTGGAGCGATCGATCAGGCGGTTCGACAGATACGATCCTTCCATCTGACGCATCTCGCGACGCAGAACTTCATCGTCCACCTGGTTGACGCCGCGGAAATTGATCCTGCGCACGTACACGCGGCTCTGCGGATTGACGTAGAACGTGATCGCGGCTTCTTTTTTCTCGTGATCGAGCTCGGGTACCGGTTCGATCTCGGCGTTTGCGTAGCCTTCTTCACCGAGCCGGAACGACATCAGGTCGGCCGACTGCGTAAGCAGGTTAAGGTTAAAAACGGACCCGGGCTGGGCCAGAATGAAGTTACGCAGGTACGCCTCTTCGATCACCATGTCACCGACGAGTTTGACGTCCGAGATCGTATAGACGTCGCCCTCGTCGATATTGACCGTAACGTAGATGTCCTTTTTGTTGGGCGAAATCGCAACCTGGGTGGACTCGACCTCAAAGTCCGCGTAGCCGCGGTCCATGTAAAAAGAACGCAGCGTCTCGAGATCTCCTTCGAGCGATTCTTTCGCGTACCGGTCATCCTGACGGAACCACGACAGCCAGTTCGCCGTGTCGAGTTCGAATCCCTCGCGAATCTCGCCATCATCGAACGCTTCGTTGCCGACGATGTTGACCTGGCGAATCTTCGCGCGGTCGCCTTCCTTCACGTTGACCTGAATGCGGACCGTGTTGTTGGGTCGGTCCTGAATCTCCGATTCGATTAAGACGCCGTACTTGCCGCGATCGTAGTATTGCTCGCGCAGGAACATCTCGACGTTGTCGAGCACCGAGCGATCGAACGTTCGTCCGCGTGCGAGGCCGACACTGCGCAGCGAGTCCATCAGGTCTTCGGTCTTGATGTCCTTGTTGCCGTCGATCGTGAAGCTCTCGATTGACGGGCGTTCCTGGACGACAATGATTAACGTATCGTCTTCACGCCGCATTTCGATATTGTCGAACAGGTCCTGGCCGTAGAGGGCTCGAATCGCTTCACCGATACGGATGCCGTCGATCTCGTCGCCGATGTTGATGGGCAGGTAGTTGAAGACGGTACCTTCCGAAATACGCTGCAGGCCTTCGACGCGCATGTCCTTCACGACGAAGTTGCTTGCCGCAAGAGACGACAACGGCATCAGGGCCAACAGAGCCAATACTGTATTTCTCATAGGTAAAGTATTCCGTCCGCCCCGGTCAGCCCAGGATTCTCTCGATGTCGTTGTAGAACGCGAAACTCATCAGCAACAGCAGTGCGAGTATGCCTATCTGCTGGCCGAGAATCTGCGCCCTTTCGGTCAGGGGACTGCCTTTGACGAGTTCCGCGAGCTGGTAGACGATCTGACCACCGTCGAGCACGGGTATCGGCAGCAGATTCAGCACGCCGAGGCTAATACTGATGATCGCGAGGAATCCCAGAAAGTAACTCAGGCCGCGCTCCGCTGATTCGCCGGCAAACTGCGCGATGTTGATCGGCCCGCTGATGTTCTTTATGGATACGTCGCCGGTCACCATTCGTCCCAGCATGCGGACGGTGAAGACGGTCGACGACCAGGTCTTTTCCACGGCCGCCGTCAGGGACTCGCCCAGCGTGTACGTCCTCGTATAGAAGTAATGATCGCGCAACGCCTCCGGCAGCATGACCCCGATCACGCCGCGACGATTGCTGCCGGTGCCGTCAGAACCAATCGTCAATGTCACCGTTTTTTGCTGGCCGAAGCGGTCGTAACCCAATGACACAGTCTCTCCGGGCCGTTGCCAGACCGCACCCAGCAACTCCGACCAGTAGCGAATCGGCTCGCCATCTACCGACGTGATTCGATCGCCGGATCGTATGCCGGCACCGGCCGCGGCTCCGTCGACGGCGGTTGTGCCAACGACCGCGAGCGGCTGGCCGGGCACGAAGCCCAACCCGTCGAAGAGCACACCGGGTTCGGTCAGTTTCCCGGCTTCTTCGCCAACGTCGATAGTCGCGCGCCGCTGCCCGCCGTTCTCGCCGACCAGCGTCAGCCGAACCTGGCCGTCTGCAACCATGTCTTCGAGGATTGCGACGAGCGCCTTTTCCCAGGTCTCCGTCGTTCGGTCGCCGACAGCCTCGATGCGGTCACCGTGACGTAGGCCCGCACGCTCGGCATGCGACGCCGGCGCAACATCGCCGATTGTCGGCCGCATCCCCTGGTCGCCCGGTATGAACAAGGCCCAATACAAGGCAATTGCGAGCAGGAAATTGAACAGCGGTCCGGCGAGCAGCACGGCGATACGCCATGGAATGGGTCGCTGATTGAACGCCCGGCCCTCGTCTTCGGCCGGGATCGGCCCCTCGCGCGAGTCTAGAAACCGCACGTAGCCGCCGAGCGGAATCGATGCGATACAGTATTCGGTGTCGTCCTTGCCGCCGCGCCGCATCCAGATGGGCTTGCCGAAGCCGATTGAGAAGCGCAGCACCTTCATCCCGGCCCAGCGGCCGACGATGTAATGCCCGTATTCGTGCACCGCGACCAGAACACTGATCGCGACGATGAAATACAGCAAGTTGGTCAGTGCACTACCCATTGACAGCAACATTTCCTAGTTGACTGACGCCTCCGCCCGCAGTTCCCGTAGCTTCCCATTTCAGCCTATACGGCGGTCTGTGAACGTTTCCTGAACGCGGCATCATACGAGTCCCAGCCAGTTCATTCCCAAAACGAATAAGGGCCCGGCCGCGGCAACCGAGTCGACGCGATCCAGCACACCGCCGTGACCCGGGAACAGCGTCCCGCTGTCTTTCACACCGGCCGTGCGCTTGAACATGCTGACCGTCAGATCGCCGACGATCGAAACAGCGGCCACCGCGAGACAGAACGGAACGAGCACCGCGATACCGATTCCCTGCCAAATGGCAACCGCCGTTGAGAATGCCGTCACGAGAACGAACCCGCCGACCACGCCCTCCCAGGTCTTGCCCGGGCTGATGGCCGGGGCGAGCTTGACGCGCCCGAAGGCCTTGCCCGCGAAATAGGCGCCGCCGTCGGCAACCCAGACGATCAGCAGGGCGAAGATGAGGTATTCGACGCCCTGGCGCAGCAGGAGGATCAATGCGACGAATAACGGTACGATCACGAGAAAGCCGCAGATCCAGCGCAGCACATTCGGGATCGGCGTCGGAAAGCGCAGATTCCAGAGAAACGCCAGCACCCACCAGGCGCAGGCAATCTGCAGGATGAGCTCCGAATGCCCGGTGATGCCGAACCAGGCCCCGGCGATGGCCGCCGCAACCAGGGTCGTATAGACGACGCGTTGTGTGCTGCTTTGCGTGTCCAGAAATGCGGCCCATTCGAGAGCGCCGGCGACCATCAGCAGGCCGATGACGAACTCCGCAAAAAGGGGCGGAACGGCGAACAGGACGATGCCGACGGCGACGAGGGCGAATATTGCCGTGATGATCCTGGTCTTCAGCATTTCGCCGCCTCTACCTGCTCGCCTGTATGGCCGTAACGCCGTTGCTTGGCGGCGAATGCCGCCAATGCCGTATCGAAATGTTCTTTGTCGAAGTCCGGCCATAACACGTCCGTAAACCAGAGTTCGGCGTACGCGATATTCCACAGCAAGAAGTTGCTGATCCGCTGCTCACCGCCCGTCCGGATCAGCAGATCCGGATCGGGAGAGTCCCCGAGTTGCAGTGAAGCAGCAACGTCGGCGTCGTCAATTTCGTGCGGAGCGAGCGTCCCGTTCGCAACACGCACCGCCACGGCCTTCGCAGCATTGACGATATCCCAGCGGCCGCCATAGGCGACCGCAACGTTCAGCACCAGGCCGGTGTTGTCGGCCGTCTTGTCCTCAGCCGCTTTGATTCTGCGCTGCAGGCCGCCTGACAGCTGCTCGCGTGCCCCGATGAATCGAAGCCTTACATTATTACGATGCAGCTCGCCCACTTCCCGTCGCAACGCTTCGACAAACAGTCCCATCAGGCCGGACACCTCGTCTTCGGGCCTGCGCCAGTTCTCGCTGCTGAAGGCAAACAGTGTCAGGTAGGAAACACCGCGCTCGGCCGCGGCTTCGACCGTGGCGCGGACTGCCTTGACGCCGGCACGATGACCGGCATTTCGTGGTTTCCCAAGCGCGCGCGCCCAGCGCCCGTTGCCGTCCATGATGACGGCAACGTGGGTTGGAACATTCGCTGGGTCGCTAGCCACGGGTACAATCGACGGGCGACGCCTGTCAGATCTCCATGAGCTCTTCTTCCTTGGCGGCGAGCACCTTGTCGATTTCGGCCACGTACTTGTCCGTAATCTCCTGGATCTCGCCCTCGGCGCGGCGTTCCTCGTCTTCGCCGATCATCTTCTCTTTGAGAAGTTCCTTGACGTCGTGCATAGCGTCGCGGCGAATGTTGCGCACCGCGATGCGCCCGCCTTCGGCCTCGTGGCGCACGACGCGAATCATGTCCTTGCGTCGCTCTTCGGTCAGCGCCGGGAGCGGCACGCGGATGACCGTGCCGGCCGAGGACGGGTTCAAGCCCAGGTCCGAACCCATGATGGCCTTCTCGATCGGCTGCACCATGTCCTTTTCCCACGGCGTCACGGTCAACGTGCGGGAATCCTCGACGCCGACATTGGAGACCTGATTCAGGGGGACCTGGCTGCCGTAGTACTCGACCGTGATGTGATCCAGCAGGCTGGTATGCGCACGGCCTGTCCGGATCTTGGTCAGCTCGGTTTGCAGCGCGGCAACGCTCTTGGTCATGCGCGTCGCGGCATCTTTCATGATTTCGTCCAACACGATGAATAGCCCTCTTCAGATTAAGCGGATACCAGGGTGCCGATCTCGTCACCCGACATCGCCTGCACGAGCGCATTGGCTCGGGACAGGTCAAACACTCTCAGTGGCAAATGATTGTCGCGGCACATGACAATAGCCGTAGCGTCCATGACGCCGAGCTTGTCAGCAATGACCTGATCATAGGTCACCGTTTCGTAGCGCCTGGCTTCGGCATTGGTGGCCGGGTCGGCGTCGTACACACCGTCGACCTTCGTCGCCTTGAGCAACACGTCGGCACCGATCTCGATCGCGCGAAGGCTGGCAGCGGTATCCGTCGTGAAGAACGGGTTGCCGGTACCGGCGGCCATGATGACGACGCGGCCTTTTTCGAGGTGCCGAATGGCGCGGCGTCGTATGTAGTCTTCGCACACCGCGTTGATTCGGAGCGCCGACATCACGCGCGCGTGCGCGTCCAGCGATTCAAGCGCGTCCTGAATGGCCAGCGCATTCATGACCGTCGCGAGCATGCCCATGTGGTCGCCGGTAACGCGATCCATGCCGGCACGCGCCAGGCCCGCGCCGCGGAAGATGTTCCCGCCGCCGACCACGATAGCGATTTCGACGCCGGAGTTTCGAGCCGTCGCGATCTCGGCCGCGATGCGTTGAATGACTTTCGGCTCGATGCCGTAATCCAGTTCGCCCATCAGCGCTTCACCGCTGAGTTTCAGCAATACACGTCGGTACTGAACCGGACCGTCATTCATACACTGGCCTCAATCGTCTGCCTCTCGGTTACGGCCGTTGATTCTAACGTAATCAACGGGTTAAACCTACTTCTTAACCTGTGCCCTGAACCTGGGCCATGACCTCTTCAGCGAAGTTGTCTTCTTTCTTCTCAATGCCTTCGCCGACCTCGAAACGCACGAAAGACGTGACCTCGGCGCCGGCGCCCTTGAGCAGCTTGCCGACGGTCGTGTCCGGGTCCTTGACGAACGGCTGACCGACGAGGGTGATTTCCTTGAGGAACTTGGCAACTCGGCCCGTGACCATCTTCTCGATGATCTCGGCGGGCTTACCCGATGCTTCGGCCTGCTCCGTGAAGATGCGCTTCTCGGTCGCTAGCGTCTCGGCCGGCACGCCGGACTCGTCGATGCAGACGGGGTTGATTGCCGCCACATGCATGGCGATATCACGAGCGAGTTCCTCGTCGCCGCCGTTCAGCGCGACGATGGCACCGATGCGCGAACCGTGTGTATAGAAGCCAATCGGACCGCTCGCTTCGACGATCTGTGCGCGGCGCACCGAGATGTTCTCGCCGACTTTCTGAATGAGCTCCGTACGCGCGGTTTCGACCGTGCGGCCGTCGCCGATGTCCCGGCTGGCCAGCTCGGCAACGTCGGTCTCACCCGACGCAAGAACGACGCTCGCCACCGCATCGGCAAAAGACGCGAAATTCTCGTCCTTGGCGACGAAGTCGGTCTCCGAGTTGATCTCGACGATGACGACCCTGTCACCGTCGCGCTGGATCACGACACGGCCGTCGGCAGCAACGCGGCCCGCCTTTTTGTCGGCTTTGGCCGCGCCTGCCTTGCGCAGCGCTTCCGCCGCCGCATCGAGATCGCCATCTGCCTCGACGAGCGCTTTCTTGCACTCCATCATGCCGGCGCCGGTGCGCTCGCGAAGCTCTTTCACCATAGATGCAGTGATTGACATTACTTCTCCTCCGCCTTGTCCTTGGCGCTTTCCCCTTCAGGGGCCTTTGCCTCGGCAGGCTCATCGTCTTTCTTGGCCTCGGCTTTCTTTTCTGCCTTGGCTTCAACGTTCTCCTCGACCTTTTCGTCGGTCTGGGCTTCCTCAGGTTTTTCGGCCTTTTCGTCGGCCTTGGCTTCCTTCGGTGCCTCGACCTTCTCGTCGGCCTTCGACTCCTCAATCGTTGGTGCGTCCTTCTCCTCGGCCTTCTTTGCCGGAGCCTTCCTGGCCGTGGCCTTCCTGGCAGCCTTCTTCTTAGTTGCCGGCTTTTTGGCGGCCTTCTTGCGCGACGCCTTCTTGACGTTGCCTTCCTCGTCGAGCTCGACGAATTCGTCCTCGCCGAGGGCAACCTCGGGTAGCGAGGCCTTGCCGTCGAGGACCGCATCGGCGACGAGCGCCGAATACAGCTCTATGGCACGCATTGCGTCGTCGTTGCCCGGAATGACGTAGTCAACGCCGTCCGGCGAACAGTTGGTGTCGACGATAGCCACAACCGGAATCCCGAGCTTGCGCGCTTCGCGAATCGCGATGTCTTCGTGGTCGACATCGACGACGAACAACACGTCGGGCAGCGAGCGCATGTTCTTGATGCCGCCCAGGCTGCGCTCCAGCTTCTCCTGCTCCCGTGTGAGGCCGAGGATTTCCTTCTTGGTCAGCCCCTCGAAACCGCCTTCTTCGGCCATCTGCTCGAGCGACGTCAGGCGTTTGACCGACTGGCGAATGGTCTTGTAGTTCGTAAGCATGCCGCCGAGCCAGCGCTGGCTGACGAACGGCATTTCGCAGCGTACGGCATTGTTACGAACCGCCTCTCGCGCAGCACGCTTGGTGCCGACGAACAGCACGGTGCCACCGTCTGCGACAGTGCCTTTCACGAACGCGCAGGCTTCCCGCGCCATCGGGAGGCTCTTTTCGAGGTTGATAATGTGAATCTTGTTACGTTCGCCAAAGATGAACGGTGCCATCTTCGGGTTCCAGTAACGGGTCTGATGACCAAAGTGCACGCCAGCCTCAAGCATCTGGCGCATGGTTACGTCTGCC
>JAAUYD010115269.1_pt1 | contig 22629 bp, 20 predicted proteins | sample 7278101 | NCBI WGS metagenome assembly JAAUYD01 (sample SAMN14350128, study PRJNA611818) | marine sediment metagenome | isolation source: surface marine sediment (0.6m) | place: French Polynesia: Moorea | collected 2018-08
ATCGTTTGGACCAGCCGGGCACCGGGCTCTCCGGGGGGCAGCAGCAGCGCCTGTGCATCGCCAGAACCATCGCGGTCAACCCGGAAGTGATCCTGATGGACGAGCCCTGCTCCGCTTTGGACCCCATTGCCACATCGATCATCGAAGAACTGATCCACGAACTGAGCACCCAGTATACCATTGCCATCGTTACCCATTCGATGCAGCAGGCATCACGGGTCAGCCAGCGGACCGCCTATTTTCACCTTGGGCTCCTGATTGAAGTGGGCCCCACGGATCAATTGTTTACCCGACCGCTTCACAAATTGACGCAGGATTATATTACCGGGCGTTTTGGTTGATCGCCTGCGAACTCATGGATGAATCGGATGTTGAGGCATACGCATCCGAACAAGTTGAAAAAAGGAGACACCCGACGGTGAAGCACTTTCATAGAGAACTGGATAAAATCAAGAAGATGATTCTTTCTCTGGGCGCCCTTGTCGAAAAGCGGGTTCACCAGATCAAGCAGGCGGTGGAGGACCGCGATGTGGCCACTGCCAAGGAAGTAATCCATCTCGATCATGAAATCGACCAAATGGAAGTGGATATCGAAGAGGAGTGCCTGAAGATCATCGCCCTGCATCAGCCCGTGGCGACCGACCTGCGTTTTCTGATTGCCGTCATCAAAATCAACAATGACCTGGAGCGGATTGGCGATCAGGTGGTCAATATCGCTCAACGGATCGTCAGTATCGCCAAAGTTCCCACGGCACCTTATAATTTCGACTATACGGAGATGGCCAACAAGGCCGAGGCCATGCTGCGCATGAGTCTGGACAGCCTGGTCAACCAGGATCTCGACGACGCCATCAAGGTGCTGCATCTGGACGATGAGGTGGATGATATCAAAAACGAGGCCTACGATCGCATCAAGAAGGCCATCGCTGACGGCGTTAGTGATGATATCGGTTACATGATCAACCTGCTGCTCATCTCGCGTCACATCGAGCGGCTGGCCGATCATGCCACCAATATCGCCGAGGAAGTCGTTTACATGATCGAAGGCGAGATCGTCAGGCACGGCAGACTGGACTGATTTTCCAATGCCGACCACAATAACCCAATGGTTGTGATCCCATGAGCAAAGAGAAGATACTGGTAGTCGACGACGAAGAGGATATCCTTGAACTGGTTCGCTACAACCTGGCTCGTGAAGGCTACACCGTAACCTGCGCCGCCTCGGGGGAAGAGGCCCTTAAAGCATCCGTCTCCGGATCAATTGATCTAATCATCCTAGACCTGATGCTTCCGGGAATCGACGGGCTTGAGGTGGCGCGCCGACTAAAGAAGAATTCCGGTACCAAGGATACACCGATTATCATGCTCACCGCCAAGGGTGAAGAGGCCGATATCGTCACCGGCCTCGAGTTGGGCGCCGATGATTATGTAACCAAACCGTTTTCTCCGCGAATTCTGATAGCCCGCATCAAAGCGGTGATCCGTCGACGCAGCGGTACGGCCGAAGCGGAGAGCGAAGTTCTCAACGTGCATGAACTCACCATTCATACGGGCAGGCGCCACGTCACCGCCAATGGCAAATCGCTGGAGTTGACCTACACGGAGTTCCAGGTGCTCTATTTTCTGGCCCGTCGCCCGGGCTGGGTATTCACCCGCTCGCAGATCGTAGACGCCGTGCGCGGTGACGACTATCCGGTCACAGACCGCAGTGTCGATGTTCAGATCGTCGGGCTGAGAAAGAAATTGGGACCGCTAGGCAAATACATAGAAACCGTCCGGGGTGTTGGCTACCGTTTTATGGAAGGTCGATGAGCACCTCCCCCTTCTGCAGGCAATTACCTGTTTTGAACGTGCTTCCCCCGAATAATCAGCACCAGGTTGTCTGACCATCACTATCCGACCCTAAGTGCATGCTTGCACTACAGCCGGTGCTGGCTCTTCAGAAGTGAGTTGACCCGCATGAAGAAAAAGAAACGCCTGATCTACAAATTATTTCCCTCTTATCTGTTGATCACCGTTGTGTCGCTGATGGCGGTAAGTTGGTACGCCTTGAGCTTCACTCGACAGTTTTTCCTGGATCGCACCCAGGTCGATCTGGAAATGAGCGGCCGACTGCTCGAAAAGCAGATACTTCCTTTGCTGTCCCCCGTGAATGAACAAGCCATCGACGACTTGTGCAAAGAGGCCGCCGGCAAGACCATTACCCGGGTTACGGTGATTCTTCCGGACGGCCGCGTGGTGGGTGACTCGGAGGAGACGCCCGCCAATATGGACAACCATGGCAATCGCGAAGAGATTCGGGATGCCTTCAACGGCGACGTCGGCATGAGCATTCGGTACAGTGACACCATATCCATGAGCATGATGTATGTGGCCTTTCCACTGTATGTCGGTAATGATCTGGCCGGTGTGCTGCGGACCTCCCTGGCGGTCACTGCCATCGATGAACGGCTCGGTGCCATTCGCTGGCGCATTGCCACCGGGGCTATGCTCGTGGCCCTGCTGGCGTCGGGGGTCAGCTGGTTCGTTTCCCGGCGGATCACCCAACCGCTGGAGAAAATGCGCATCGGTGCCCGGCGGTTTGCCGACGGAGATCTGCTTCACCGCCTGGCCCTGTCCGACATCCGTGAATTTTCAGATCTGGCCGAGACCATGAACCATATGGCTGAACAGTTGCAGCAGCGTATGGACGAGATCAACAGCCAGCGCAGTAAAACCGAGGCCGTGCTTTCCAGTATGCGAGAAGGGGTGATTGCTACGGATTTGGATCAGCGGGTAATCAGCATCAATCAAACAGCTGCCCGGATGTTCGGTATCTCCATGGATACGGTTTTCGGGCGCAGTGTACTGGAAATCATTCGCAACCATGAATTCCAGGAGTTCATGAACCGTAGTCTGGATGCAGGTGAGAGCGTCGAGGCGGATATCATCTACCATCACGATGGTGAACGTATTCTCAATGTCCAATGTACGCCCCTGTTGGATTCACTGCAAGCGCGCATGGGCGGCCTGGTGGTGATCAGCGATGTGACCCAATTGCGGCGGCTGGAGAACATGCGGCGCGATTTCGCCGCATCTGTCTCCCACGAAATCAAGACGCCGCTGACAGCCATCAAGGGGTTCGTGGAGACGCTGGTCACCGGAAAACCGGATGACCGGGAGGAGACCCGGCGCTTTTTGTCCATCATTGAAAAGCATGTCAATCGACTGACCGCCATCATCGATGACCTGATGCAGCTCTCGCGCATCGAACGCGATCTGGAGGTTCAGCAGATCGGCATGGAGATCTGCCGCATCGACGATGTGCTCACTACGGCGGTGAACCTTTGCACCGATAGCATTCACGAAAAGCATATCGATATCCAGCTCTCCTGTGAAGCCGGGCTAAGCGGCCGCTTCGATGCCACGCTTTTGGAGCAGGCGGCCGTCAATCTGCTGGACAACGCGATCAAATACAGCCCGGAAAAAAGCGCCATTATCATCGAGGCGCTCAACCGTGACGGGGAGATCCAGATCCGCTTCAGGGATCAGGGCATGGGAATCGCCAAAAAGCACTTGCCCCGATTGTTCGAGCGGTTCTACCGGGTGGACAAGGCCCGTAGCCGCAAGCTTGGCGGCACCGGGTTGGGACTGGCCATTGTCAAGCACATCGCCCAGGCCCATGGCGGCAATATCACCGTCGAAAGCGAACTGGAACAAGGCAGTACGTTCACCTTGCATCTGCCGGTTGAGTAGAACGATTAAAGCGGTGTGTTACCACCTTGCCTTCATAAAAATACGGTTTCAGATAATGGCGGCCGTTACGAAATCGGTTTGGCAACCGCAAGACCATTCGCAGCCGAAAGGGCCTCTTTACATCAATGGGTCTTGCAGAATGAGAATAATATAGAAGAATTATGTGCAACATCTTGTAATCCATAAAGGGAATATGAGCGTTCCCCATTAACGATCAAAAAATATATTTTTTCCTGATATGGAAAGAGGAATTCCCATTACAAAATCCCAGCCCACAATACCCATTTTCCTTGCAATAACGCCTGCCCTATACATGATCCGATTGTCTATGTTGTGAATGCTTGCTGTTTTCACGGCCGAGCCCAAGGCGATCCCCATATCAAGGAGTCGGAATGCACATATCGGTCCCTTGAACTCACCGTCTGACTTCTTTTTCTTGATTAGCTCTTTGCAGTTGGCATAACCACAAGCTTGGCAGTTTAAGCCAATGGCATTTGCGCTTTCAATACCGATCAGTACTAAAGCACCGCATGCCGCAATATTTTTGGAATCTCGATCGAAATCTTTTTTCCCAGTATTTCTCTCATACGTAGACATCGCATTGGCTATCTTTTCAAGCGTATCGCCGGTTATAATCTTTGTTTTTACAAAATTCTCTCCTTTGCTCTTTGGGGCCGTTGTCGCCGATACCGCCATCAATTCTGCAATTATTTCGATGCCGTTCATAGTTGGTCCCTCCTTCACAATCCACTTGGCCGATTCTACGGCCGAATGCAAAATTCATACATAACTAAATGATAATATTGTCATTGTCAAATCTGATATATGTTTACAGATTCTCAATAGAAACAACAGGCGCTAAGTAAAAAATTTTCATAATTTTGTGAATGAACTCACCGTCTCCACTCCCCCTAAGAATAAAAAAACAAATATAACTATAATGATATATTACATAATTTTTTCATGACTTGTGTAAAATAAAAAATGCTTGACATAAACTTGTAAAAAATTTACAACATATCTGAATAAAGAAATCAAACCGATGAAAAATGAAAAATATTTACATAATCAAGGGGTGGCTGCCAAGATTCGAGCGACCTTACCTGACTTTCGGGCCTCTGAAAAAAAAGTCGCCGAGACTGTTTTAAAAAACCCTGAAGCGGTAATATCAAAGTCGATCACCAGTCTTGCAGAGGATTCTGGCGTTAGCGATCCGACGGTGACCCGATTCTGCCGCAAATTGGGTCTGAGCGGTTTTATGGACCTCAAACTGTGCATCGCTCGGGAGATGCCATCCGGGCCATATATACACGAAAACGTCACCGAGACAGACAGCCTGCCAGTAATTTTTGAAAAGCTCTTCAATTCTGGAATAGAAGCTTTAAAAGGATCTCTCAACAAAATCGACACCAAAATTTTGCAAAAGGCGGCTACAGTTCTCAGCAAAGCCAATCGGATCGATTTTTATGGACAGGGTGGGTCTGCTATCGTTGCACGCGACGCCTATCATAAGTTTTTCCGACTGGGCATTCCTTGTTCGTTTCATGACGACCCCCATATGCAGGTGATGTCTGCCTCGCTTCTGAAAAAAGGCGATGTTCTTATTTGCGTTTCGCATACAGGTTCCACCAAGGACATCATCGAAAGTGCTAAAGTTGCCAAGATATCCGGTGCCAAAGTCATCGGAATCACTGGGGACGCCAAAAGCCCACTTTCAAAAGTATCGGACATAACAATATCCGTGAACTCCAAAGAGGCTGCCCTTCTTCTCGCACCAATGACATCACGCCTTGTTCAGCTTGCCATCATAGATGTGCTGTTCGTCACCGTTTCCATGGAGAGTATGGACAATTTTCACCAGCAACTGCAAGGCGTTAAGAAGGCACTTATCGGCAAACGATTTTAAATGGCGCAGTGTCGCGTTGCTGAAGAGAGGAATCAATGATGGGACGCATCGAACATATCCTGATTCGTGTCAATTCCTTTATTATCGGTTTGATGATGATCATTATGTTTGTGTTGGTTTTTACAAATGTAGTGACCCGCTACTGCTTCGGGTTCTCCATTGCTACAGCTGAAGAAATTTCTACTTTTTTAATGATCTGGGTTACATACCTCGGTGCAGGCCTGGCCCTGCGAGAAGGCCGACACGCATCCATCGACTTTTTCCAGGATCTACTTGGAGATCAGGCGCAAAAGTTCGTCCGGGCCATATTGGGCATCCTGCTGATTCTCTTTTTTGGGTTGCTTTGCTGGTATGGTGCTAAATTTGCGCATTTCGGTTGGGGGCTCGAAACCATCGCCACCCAAATCCCCAAAGGGATTCCCTACCTTTGCATCCCCTTGGGTGCCGCACTGTTTGCCATCCATCTGCTTTTTGTATTCCCCAAATGGCTTGACCGCAGCTGGAATGACGATGGCCGCCAGCAGGCCGACGATCCTTTGGAAGGAGAAATCTGATGGCTCCTTTGCTGATCGGTATCTTCGCTGTGACCTTGGTTGTTGGACTGCCGGTTTCCATATGCATGGGAATGGCCGGCATGGTTTCCATTCTGATTGACGGGCGGTTTCCGGCCATGGTGGTGCCCCAATATCTTTTCAACGGAATTAGTTCGTTTCCGCTCATGGCCGTACCTTTCTTCATTTTGGCCGCCGAGATCATGACTGAGGCTGGATTGACGGCATCTTTGCTGCGGTTTGCCAACGACTTGGTGGGGCATATCCGGGGCGGCTTGGGACACGTCAACGTGCTGATCAGTATGCTTTTTGCCGGAATCAGCGGATCGGCCCTAGCCGATGCAGCCGGTCCCAGTGCGATCGTCATGCGATTGATGCAAAAGGCCGGGTACCACAGGGATTACGCAGGGGCACTGAGCGCCGCCACAGCTACGATCGGCCCAATCATCCCCCCCAGCATATTAATGGTGGTCTATGCCATATCCGACAGCCGCGTCACCGTGGCAGGGCTCTTTCTTGCCGGCGTGGTTCCCGGCATTCTGCTAGGTGCCGCCTTGATGATTACGAATCATTACCTTTCCATCAAACGGGGATACCTGTTCCGAAGCCAGCGTCCGGTGATTGTCGAATTGTTTAAAAGTTTCTGGATGGCACTCCCCGGTCTTCTTTTGCCGATCATCATCATCGGTGGGATATTGGGCGGCATCTTCACACCTACGGAAGCTGCCGCCGTGGCCTGTGCCTATGCTTTGGCGGTCGGTCTTTTGGTCACCCGGAAACTCAAGCCCAAGGCGATTCCGGCCATCTTTGTTCGCAGCGGTGTGGTGACCGCATCGGTTCTGTTGATCGTATCCATGGCTTCGATTTTCTCGTGGCTTCTGACCGTGCTCCAGATCCCCCAAACATTGGCCCAGATGATCGCAAATTTCACGGACAGCCAAGCCGTGGTGCTTGTCATTCTGGCCATTTTCGTACTGATGTGCGGACTGGTTATTGACACGCTTCCAGCTTTGATCATTCTGGTCCCCGTGCTCGGTCCTGTCGCCGACCAATTCGGAATCGACCCGATGCACTTTGCCATCATGGTCGTGCTGAATCTAACCATCGGAATGGTTACCCCCCCGGTGGGTCCCGTGCTTTTTGTTGTAAGCACAGTCGGGCAAATTCGAGTAGAACGTCTAGCCAAGGCGATCATACCGTTTCTCATTGCCGAGTTGATCGTTCTGGCCCTGGTAATCATCTTCCCATTTCTCAGCACGGCCGTTCCCAACTTTTTTGGGCTAACCAATTAACTTATCATAAAGAGGAGGACGTCATGCAATTAAGTAAAAAAGTTTTGGTTTGTATCGTTGCGCTGATGGTTATACCTGCATTCGCCTGGGCAGGGCCTAAGGTCATCAAGTACGGCCATTTCCAGCCGGCCAAACTCGATCAACCCAAGCATGCGGCAGCGCTGGCCTTTAAGAACTACGTGGAGGCCAATACCAAGGGATCCATCAAGGTTGAAGTCTACCCAGCCAGCCAGTTGGGTGGCGGACCGGCGGTAATGGAAGGATTGCAGCTTGGAACCATCGAAATGGCAGTGGTCCACGACGGCCCGATCTCGGCGACCTTCAAGCCTTTCATGGTGTACGCAATGCCCTATCTTTTTGACGATCAGGTCATGGCGTGGACCATCGCCGACGGTCCCTTCGGACAAGAGTTGGCCGACTCCATGCGCAAGAAGACCGGAATCCGACTGGTCGCTTTGGCCGATAACGGTATCCGCAACTTCACAAACAACAAGAGACCGATCCGAACGCCGGATGATATGGAGGGTATGAAGATCCGCGTCATGACGGGTCCCATCTGGACGAAACTTGTCGAGCCTCTGGGCGCCAGCCCTTCGCCGGTTCCCTGGCCTGAACTGCCGGCCGCCCTCCAGCAGGGTGTTGTTGATGGTCAAGAGAACGGTGTGACGAATATTCTGGCTGCCAGCCTATATCAAAATCAGAAATACATAACGCTCGATGGCCATGTCTACAGCTGGCACGCCTATATGATCAATGAGAACTTTTTCCGTACGCTTACACCCGAGGAGCAGAAGGTGGTTCTCAAAGGTGTTGACATTGCCAAGATCATTCACCGAGGCATGACTGCTGCACAAGATATGAATGCCCCGACGATTTTAGGCGGGGTCGGCATGGAAGTAACCGCCTTGTCGGCGGATGAAGTCAAAGCCTTCCGGGATAAATCCCAGCCGCCTGTAAAAGCGTGGATCGAAAAACAGATCGGCAAGGAATGGGTGGACAAACTGTTCACCGAGATCGCCAACTATCGCGCCAATCAATAACCCCAATCCGCCAACCGGGTATGAATACCGGTGGTTTCACACCCGGTTGGCCAGTTTGTAAATTCGCCTAAGGAGTACATAAAATGTATGCAAAAGCAATTATCGATGGATTCATGAAGGTGGCAACCGCCTCGGTTGCCGATGCCGTGGATAAAATTGCCGGCAGCCGCGGCTACATGGATTTCCAAATCAAACCACGCATCAGTGAGAAAAAGATCGTTGGCCCGGCGGTAACCATTAAGGAAGGCCCGACGGATGAATTTCTTCCGCCCACCCACGCTCTGGACGCCATCGACGAGTCCGAGGCTGGCAGCATCATCGTCATCGGAATCGATGGAGAACCCAATGTAGCGGTGTGGGGAGGCCTCATGACTGCAGGCGCCGAAGTCAATGAATTAGCTGGCGCCGTGTTGGACGGTGGCGTCCGGGATATTACCGAAATCCGCAGAGATTCCGATTTGCAGGTGTTCGCCCGCAGCGTATCACCGGGAACGACCCTGGGACGATTCAAAACCCTGGATGCCAATGTGCCGGTCGAATGCGGAGGAATCACGGTCAATCCTGACGATCTCATCGTTGGAGACTTGGACGGTGTCGTCGTTGTGCCCAAGGCGCATGTTGATGCAGTTCTTGAGATGGCAACGGAAATAGAGGAACGGGAGGCCGAACAAGCACGACTGATCCGTGAAACCCGTTCTTTGCGGGAAGGATTGGCCAAATACGGACGAATTTAAGGGCAGGGGGCACTATGCAGCCGGAAATAATTGCGATCGGCGAACCCATGTTGGAGTTTAATGCGACTGAGGAGGGTAGTCTGGCCGAGGTCGACCTGTTCAAGGTCGGCTATGGGGGCGATACCAGTAACTTCTCAATTGCTGCCAGCCGCTTGGGAGGTCGTGTTGGCTATATAACCGCTTTAGGACAAGACCCCTTTGGCGATCGTTTCATTAATTTATGGGAAGCCGAGGGCATTGACACATCGCATGTCAAGCGAGATCCTGAATCCCCAACCGGGATTTATTTCATCTCCCGTAAAGAAAAGCAGCATTATTTTACATACTATCGGAACACATCCGCCGCCAGCAGAATGAAGGTGTCGGATCTGCCGCTTGACTATATCGGTCGGAGCCGTCTTTTGCACGTATCGGGAATCAGTCAAGCAATCAGCCTACCCGCCTGCGACACGGTTTTTGCTGCAATATCATCTGCAAAGGAGGCTGGCGTTCGTATATCGTATGATCCCAACCTAAGGGTAAAACTCTGGTCACTTGACCGGGCAAGAGCGATCATTAACCAGACAGTTTCAATGGTTGATCTTTTTCTTCCCAGCTATGAGGACGCCACAGCGTTGACGGGACTAGAAGGTCCAGAATCGATAGCAAATTATTATTTAGACAAAGGGCCTCATATCGTGGTTTTGAAACTTGGTGCCGAGGGAGCTCTGCTTGCTGCGCGTTCGGAGGATGGAACCACCAGCCACATGCAGCGCTTTGAGCCCTATACAGTCGATTCCGTTGATATGACAGGGGCGGGGGATACTTTCGATGGGGCTTTTATCGTCTCCTGGCTGTCCGGCCAGCCACTTGAAAGTTGCGTTCGTTTTGCCAATGCTGCCGGAGCACTTGTTACAACTGGCCTTGGCGCAGTTACTCCGATACCACGCAAATCCGAAGTAGATGCATTTATATCCAACGCGTAAGAAGGGTCGATTGGTGCCATATGAGTAAATACCGTGTTGTCATTGTTAATTTGGGCTATCCATCATTCGAAACAGAGAAAATGATACTGGCACCTTTGGATGCCGACGTAATCCCAGCCGATTCCGACTGCACTACAGAGGATGAGGTGATCGCAGCAGCCAGTGATGCTCATGCCGTTTTGATTAGGGAAGCACCGGTTAGTCGGCGTGTCATCAATGCGATCCCCCACTGCCGTGCCATTGTTCGCTACGGCGTCGGAGTAGATAATATTGACCTCGAAGCCGCCGCTGAAAATAATATTTATGTGGCCAACGTCCCCGGTTACGGAACCGAAGAAGTTTCTGATCATGCGGTAGCGCTTCTGCTTGCTTGCGTTCGAAACCTTCTTCACCGGGATCGCAGTCTTCGCGAAGGCCGATTTGAAACCGACATCGATGACGAGGTCTACCGTACCACAGGCAAAACCCTGGGATTGATCGGCTACGGTCAAATCAGCCAAGCGGTTCACCGCAAATGGAACGGGTTTAAACCCTCCCGTGTCTTAATTCACGATCCATATGCTGATACCGAACTTATTGCTGCAAACGGTGGTGAACGCGTTTCGCCGGACATGTTGTTGGCCGAATCGGACTATGTGTCGCTGCACGCCCCGCTAACTGACGAGACCCGCCATATCATCGATGCTGCCGCTCTTGAGCGCATGAAGCCAACGGCAATCCTGGTAAACACCGCCCGGGGGGAATTGATCGATGAAATGGCCCTTGTCAGCGCGATAAAAAACAATCAGATCCTTGCAGCGGGGTTAGATGTTTTCGAATCCGAACCTATTTCGCCGAATCATCCGCTTTTCGGTCTTCCCAATGTTGTTCTGACGGGCCATGTGGGCTGGTATTCCAAGAATGCCGTCAATGAACTTCAGACTCGCGCGGCAAGCGAAGTTAAGAGAATCTTCAGCGGAGAAAAGCCGGAAAACTGGGTAAATCCCTGGTAGGTTGCGTGTCCACCTATCGTTTATAGCATCCATAGGAAGAACAAATGAGCAAAGCTTCGATTTTCAGGCGGATTTGTCGAGTTGGAATTTTACCTGTGATTCGGGGGGATAACCAAGAGGAGGCGATCGCCGCAGTCGATGCACTTGCAAAAGGCGGTATTCCGGTCTCAGAAGTCACCATGACGGTACCCGGCGCCATTGATGTAATTCAGGACCTGGCAAAGAAAAACGGCGATCATTTGACCATCGGGGCGGGGACGGTAACTGATGTGCAGAAATGTGAAGCAGCCATTGATGCCGGATGCCGGTTTGTAGTTACACCGATCCTCAACCTCGAGGTGATTAAGCTGTGTCGTGAGAAAGATGTGTGTGTTATCGGGGGCGCCTTAACGCCAACTGAAGTTCATGCAACCTTTCTTGCAGGGGCGGACGCCGTTAAAGTTTTTCCCGCCAAAGCCTTGGGCGGTCCAGCCTATTTTAAAATGCTGCGCGAACCCTTTCCTGAACTCCCCCTCGTACCGACAGGAGGGGTAACTATAGATACGATGGCTGAATATTTTAAGGCCGGTGCGCTGCTTGTTGGTGCCGGCGGAGATCTTGTCAGCCGTGATGCCTTGCGCACTGGCAATATGGAACGAATTACCAAACGTGCCCGCCAATATGTATCCGCTATTTCCATGTTGAGAGAATGAAAAGCACCGGAACGATGATTGAGATCATTCAACCAAACCTTACTTCCTGAATATTATAGAACAAGACCTCCAGCACCATCGGAGGTTGTTACCTGAATCTTGCATGGAAAAGCATGAGAAGTATGAAATATTAATTAATCCAGTAGTCTATAAACGATCAAGAAGCAGAAAGAAATACCTGCCAGGTAAAACCAGAGTAGGTCACTTTTTCTCTTTGATTTCCACCCTTCGGGCGAATCGTAGGTTTCCATCTGCCATGTTAGCAAGGGCTTGCAATAGTTCACTATGGCTGCGCCCTTACATGCCTTGCAGATGAAAGCCTACGACTCGTGCAAGATTCAGGTGTTATATTTCAAGAGTGTGGAATGTTTAACAAGCAAGATGGTCTGTTTTTTCTATGGATGAATCAGGGTATATTCTTATAAATTGCCAGTTGCCAAGCCAAAGTGGTCTTGCCGAGGTCGTATTGATTCTATAAAGAGTTTGTGGAGGTGACGATGGCTTTTCTGACGATTGATGAGACCAGGTGCAAACGCGATGGTATCTGTGTGGCCGAGTGCCCTCGAAGGATTATTGCCCAGCAAGATGCCAAAAGCATTCCTCAAATAGATCAAGCCGACGAAGCCAGCTGCATGTCCTGTGGCCACTGCGTGGCCGTTTGCCCTCACGGTGCCTTGAGCGTGAGTGGCGTCAATATTGATGATTGTCCGGAGATAGAAAAAGGTTTACTGCTCTCCCGGGAGCAATCCATACAGTTTCTCCGTTCACGGCGATCGATTCGTTTGTTCAAGAACAAGGCTGTCCAGCAGAAAGAATTGGAACAGTTGATTCGGGCCGCCAGTTATGCTCCTACGGCCAGCAATGCTCAGAATCTTCAATGGACAGTGATTCGAGGACGAGACAAGTTGAAGCCGTTTTCCCAGCAGACCATAGCTTGGATGGAGCGGGTTGTCGAATCACAGCCCCAAGCGCCCGCGATCGATTATTTTCGTTCTATCGTGGCTCGTTGGGCCACCGGCTACGATGGCATTTTACGCACCGCCCAAGCCCTCATTATTCCCTCTGCACCGCAAGAAAATAGCAATGGATTGGTGGATTTGAGCATCGCGCTGGCATATTTGGAGTTAGCTGCCCTGCCTCTTGGCATTGGTACCTGTTGGGCGGGACTGCTCCGTGGCGCCATGCTGGCCGACCCGGACCTGGTGGATTCCATGGGTTTGCCCGAGGGGCACACTTGGTTCTACCCGATGATGATCGGGTATCCGAAATTTCCCTATCATCGACTTCCCGAAAGAAAACCACCAGTGATTCACTGGAGGTAGCGCGCCGTCTGTAAAGGCTCACACGCCACCCCGAAAAACCGGTGCGGTTTCAATTGTGCCGGCCGGCGATCAAACCACTCGGGCCCGCAACGCATGGAACAGGCCTTCCCAGTCGGCCCTGTTGGAATAGCCGAAGTCCTGCAGTTTACGATCCGCCAGTTGGTGTAGGCCTGGATTGCTCAAATCATCGAGACGCCGATAGATGCCGAGCCGCCGTCCCAGGATGAAATTCAGTTTGTCGTTCTCATCAAGGCCTAAAAACCGATCCACGATGGCCAGCAGCTTGGCCTTGTCCCCCGGCAACTGGCCCCGAATCTCTATCAACAGATCAACGCCGTGATGATTGGCATAATGGCTCGTTATTCCATCCAGCTTTTCGATGAGCAACCGCTGCTCCTCAATGATGTTCTCTTCTGTCTGCAGGTCAAACTCACCCGCTTCCCATTTTTTTTCGAGGTCGGCCCCCGCTTTGATACCCAGGGTTAAAACACGTATTTTATCAGGATTGATGGCGTTCAGTGCAGCGGCAGTATCCCGGGCGTGCGCTTTCCAATGCTCGGTGCCGCCAAGTCCGAGAATGATAAATTCCGACAATTGCATCTTCGCCTGCTTGGCAAGACGGCCGGCCTGAATGACCTGTTGGGAACTAACGCCCTTATTCACCAACTTGAGCACTTCGTCGGATCCAGATTCCATACCGCAGTAGAGCAGGTTCAGCCCCGCTTCGCAGATCTCGCTTAGTTCCTGGACGCTCTTCTTGATGATGGATCTCGAACGCCCGTAGCTGCTTACGATTTCCAGGTGCGGAAAATGCAGTTTGAGGTGTTTCAGGACATCAAGCAGATCTTTCGTTTTCATCGCAAGGCTGTCGCCATCTTGCAGGAAACACCTGCTAAACCGGTGGCCGTTGAAATAGACAGCGGCGGCTTCGATGTCACGTTTGATGTCAGTGGTGCTGCGAATTGAAAATTTCTTGCCTCGATAGTTCACACAGAAACCGCATCGATTCCACGGACAGTTGCGGGTCGTTCGGATCAAAAGGCTGTCTGCTTCATCGACTGGGCGGATTGGACCCAATTCAAACGGGTAAGTCATTACCATCTCCCTTGGATTGAATATGTTCGATGTTTTCGAGGTAGCGGGCAGAAAAAATGTGCCCTATCATGCTCATCAGTAATTAACAAACAATGTTTCAGAAGCCCAATCGAGCAACAATTTTTCCTTTTACATGTCTTTGTGACAGATCCGTCAGGGATTGGGGTATCTCCTCAAGAGAGACGAGCTTAGACAGCATGGACGTAATTTTACCATCTCGAACCCATTCCATCAGCTCATTGCCCATTTCGGCCAGATCCGCCTGCGCAGCGCGGTCGCCTGAGAGGTGGGCACCCCCCAATGCACTTTCGTGAATCGAAATGGCACGTGTAAAGGGTTCGATGCGGTTGAAATCAGGCAGACCGGCAACACAGGCCAGATGCCCGCCAAACGCAAGCCGATTCAAATCTTCGGTGGCCGACTCGCCGTCGATGGTGTTGATGGCGATATCCACACCCCGGCCATGGGTGATTTCCATGACACGGGCCGTCACGTCCTCGTTGCGGTAATCTATGGGATGGCCGGCGCCGAGCGCTTCTACCACTGAAAAATTGGCGGCTGAACAGGTCGTGATAACATTCAAATCCAGCAACCGGCCCAATTGAATAGCGAATCCGCCGACGCCACCAGCTCCGCCATGCACAAGCATGGTCTGGCCTTGGCTGACAGGTATTTTCCGACTCAGAATTTGCCAGGCGGTATATCCCGCACAAGGAATGGCGGCCGCATCTTCAAAATTCACACCATCAGGGATTCGGGCAATAATATGGGCCGGTGCGATGGCGAATTCAGCATACCCACCAGGTTTGGACAGGTCGCCATGATACAACACGCGGTCGCCGGACCGCCAGTGCGTGACACCGCTTCCGACGACATCAACTGTTCCGGCCACATCCAATCCCAGGATATGAGGCCACTTCCAGGAGATATGCCCCCATTCTGCGGTTTGGTAGTCCACCGGATTGAGGCCGACAGCCATTACCTTTACACGGATTTCACCGTTAGCTGGCTCAGGCACAGGTTGTTCTGCAATTTTCAAACAATCCGGACTGCCGGACTTTTCAAGAATCAGTGCTTTCATTTAATTTTCCTTTTAACGCTTTTCCGTCTTTCTGCTCAAACACCTGTCAGTTTTAATGACAATGCCATTAGCTTTTTACGCGCTGTTGCATCATAAGCCTGCGCCGAGGCGATCTGTTCACGGGTTTGGAAAATTTATGTTCCGGTAATATCGGCCATCTCCTCGGCAATTACCAACATACACACCGATTCTACCCCATCTTCCATTTTGCTCACCGGGTTGGTTCCAATCTTGGTTGGCAGGTGGGTTGCGGGATGCAGTGCGTGAACCGTGACGCCTTTATCTTATAGCGATTAAGGCTACCGATCAGCAATGGTAAAAAAATGCGAAATCCCAATAAGATTGGGTTTGTCGTTATTGATCTTGAACCGCGATCCTTTTTTTGAGATGCTTCTATACACACCAGGTCGCCCGATAGAGGGCGGCAGGCCCATTTATCGGCGGTATCCCTTACTATTGCCGCTGTAGAATCACTGTCCTGTGATCCTTTTTTTACGCAGTCCCCAAGCTAAATTTCCAACCAATCAAAGGAGGCAGTTATGAAGATGAGAACCGCTATGGTATTTTTGGTGACCGCTGCAATGGTTGTTTTCGCTGTGACCGGGGTATCGGCGGATACCCTGCGGCTGTTGACCTGGAAAGGCTATGCCCCCAAAGCGCTGGTCGACAAGTTTCAGAAGGAGACCGGAATTGAAGTTAAGGTGACCTTCACAAACAATGAAGAGATGATTGCCAAGCTTCGGGCCACACGCGGTGCCGGATTTGACCTCGCGCAACCGAGCCAGGATCGTATCTCTTCCGTTCAGGCCAAATATAAAATCTATCAACCCATTGATCTATCCAAAATTAAAAAAGATCAGGTGATCGCCTCAATGCTCGAGGCCGTGAAAAAAAATACCATGGTAGACGGTAAACCCCATGCCGTGCCCTTTTGCTGGGGAACCTCCGGTCTGGTGGTGAATCGGAAAAACGCCCCCGACGCCATGGACTACTCCGATCTGTTAAACGAAACCTACAAAGGCCGGATCAGTTACCGGCTCAAGCGCCCTACGCTTATCGCACTGGCTTTTGCCATGGGTGACGACCCCTTTGCCAAATATGACGATGCGGACGCCTATAAAGCCCTCATGGAGAAAGTCGGCGAGCGGATGATTGCGGCCAAGCCCCTGGTAAAGTCCTATTGGTCCAATGGGGATGCCTTGCTGCAATCCATGCGCTCAGGGGAGGTCAACGTGGCCATGGCATGGGACGGCGGCGGATGGAAGCTGAATGCCGAAAACCCCGATATCGATTTTGTGGCCCCGAAAAGCGGGGCCTTGGGCTGGATCGATACCTTTGCGCTGCCGGCCAAATCTGAAAACGTTGAAGGCGCCTACCAGTGGATCAACTTCATGCTGAAACCTGAAAACGCCGCCATTTTCACCAACGCGGAAAAGTATGGCACGGCCTCAGCCGGTGCAACCAAGATGCTGGATGAACAAGTTCGGGCAAACTTTGAACGCACCTTCCCCCAGAAAGACATCGACAATATCAAATGGTATCCGCCGGTCCCAGCCAAGCTGGAGGCCATCGAGGGAATGATCCTTGACAAGGTTAAAGCGGCCAAATAGGCGGAATACGCATGCAGATAGATCTATCCGTTCAACATGTGACGCGTAAATTTGGGGAATTCACGGCCGTGGACAACGTCTCCTTTACCGTTGAAGACGGCCGTTTTTTCTCCATTCTGGGCCCTTCTGGATGCGGCAAGACGACGCTGCTTCGCATGATCGCCGGTTTCTTGGAGCCCAACTCGGGTAAAATCATGATTCGCGGGAACGATATGGCGGGTATCGTACCTAACAAAAGACCCGTCAACCTGATCTTCCAGCACCTGGCCCTATTTCCAATGATGAACGTTGGCGACAACATCGCCTTCGGCCTCAGGAGGCGGGGTGAAAAGAAGGATCGGATCCGGCGGAAAGTGGCCAACATTCTCGATCGGGTTGACCTGCCTGGCTTTGAGCAAAAGAAGATCGATCAGCTGTCCGGCGGCCAGAAGCAGCGGGTAGCGATTGCCCGCTGCCTGGTGCTTGAACCGGCGGTTCTTCTTTTGGATGAACCGTTGGGGGCGCTCGACCTTAAGCTCCGCGAGCAGATGAAGGTTGAGCTGAAAAAGCTTCAGACTCAGGTGGGAACCACTTTTGTTTACATCACTCATGACCAGTCCGAGGCCCTGGTCATGTCAGATTACGTGGCGGTGATGAACCTGGGGCGCTTTGAGCAGATCGACACGCCCCAAAACTTGTACGCCAGCCCCAAGACCCCATTCGTGGCCGGCTTTGTCGGGGACAACAACTCGTGGAACGGGAAAGTGGTGTCCCTGGAGACCCAGTCTGCGGAGATAGAGACCGATGACGGCTACCCTTTCCGCATTCATGTGCGGGATGAGATTGCTGCAGGAAAACAAGTTACCATTTTCTTACGTCCCGAAGCGATGCTGATCGCTCCAGATGCCGGACTCACTGATCTCAACAGGTTTAAGGTGTCCGTGAAGTCGATTCTTTTCGACGGTGCCAACAGCCGCCTGTTGGTATCACCGGTCAATTCCGAAAGGGAGATGCTGGTGGCGCTGCCGCAGAACCGCCAATTCGACTATATTCAGCCCAACGATACCGTGGAAATCGGCTGGGATCCGCATGCCGGCATCTGTTTTCCTGACCAAGGGGAGGCCGTCTGATGGGCCGGGTGCGCTGGACCCTGCTTTGCTTTCTAGCACCCGTTCTGTTGTGGCTCCTGCTGCTGATCGTGCTGCCCCACATCGATCTGCTGATCAAGTCCTTCCGGATAGAGAACGACGCCGGTCAGATGATCTGGAGTCTGGGCAACTATAAGACTTTTTTTAAAGAACCGATCTACTGGCTCACCTTTGTCAGGACAGCCAGCTATTCAATCCTGGTGACATTCCTCACCTTCGTCGTGGCACTTCCCGTAGCCTTTTTCATCACCAAGGTGGCCAAGGTCCGGTATACCGGGTTTTTGACCATGCTTCTATTGCTCCCCTTCTGGGTGAGTGAAATGGTAAGGGTCTACGGCTGGATGATTCTGCTGCGCGAAAGCGGGGTGATCAACCACTTCTTACTGAAAGCGGGCCTTTTGCACCGGCCTATTGAAATGCTCTACAACGATGCCTCCATGATACTGGGATTGGTGTATACGTCCATGCTGTTCATGGTCGTTCCCTTGGTTTCGGTTCTGGAGAGCCTGGATGACAGCCTGATTGAAGCCGCCTACGATCTGGGTGGCGGGATCTTTTCCATTCTGATCAAAATCATTATCCCCCATGCTGCTCCGGGGATTATTTCAGGATCGATCGTGGTCTTCATGCTAACCTTGGGCAACTACCTCACCCCCAATCTAATGGGCGGCAAAAACTCCCTGTGGTTTACGGAGCAGATCTATAATCAGTTCATTGCCAGTTTTAACTGGAATCAAGGCTCGGCATTCGGTTTTCTGCTGCTGATTCTATCTTCGGGCGTGATCTGGGCAGGCCTCAAAATTTCAGGCCAGAAACTGACCAAGGTGGTGCAATGATTCGATCCCTGCCCAACTCCAAAAGCTACACCGTCGCTTTCAAGGCGTATGTGGTCCTCTATTTTTCCTTTCTCTTCGCACCCCTTCTGGTGACCTGTCTCCTGGCGTTCAACGACTCCCAGTTTCCATCCCTGCCCTGGAAAGGGTTTACCCTGGACTGGTTTTTCGCCGATTTGCCGGATCGCGTCGGTATTTTCCAGGATCAGATCAACCTGGACAGTATCTGGGTGAGCGCCAAAGTGGCTTTTTTCGTCAGCATACTTGCCACCAGCGTGGGCACCTGCGGCGCCTTTCTCTTCGAGCAGGAGGAGTTCCATCTCAAACAAGCCCTTTACTTCCTGATGATCTCCCCCCTGGTGATTCCCGGCGTCATCCTGGGGATCTCCATCCTCCTGTTCAGTACGTCACTCGGCTTGTTTTTTGAGTCAAACCTTGGCATCGATCTGGCGGTGCTGCGTCCTGGGTTCTGGCTGGTGGTATTAGGGCAGTTCTCCTTCATCGCCACGTTGGTGACCCTGGTGGTATCGGCACGGTTGAAAAAATTCGATCCGTCGCTGGAAGAGGCGGCCCTGAACCTTGGCGCCAACCGATTTCAGGTGATCTGGTACATTACGATTAGATTTTTGAGGCCGGCCATTATCGGTTCAGCTGCGGTAGCCTTCCTGATGTCCTTTGAAAACTTCAATACCACTCTGTTTCTCGTGGGTTCGGAAGCCACTTTGCCCATCAATCTCTATCTTCAGGTGCGTGACGGCAGCACCCCAGTCATCAATGCCATCTCATTTCTATTGATTATCGGCACGTCGATCCTGGCTATGGCCAATTTGTACTTCAGTCAGAAAAAAGCCTGAGACCTCTATAGTAGTTGCCTATAGGGTCGACCTTTCTGTGCTTTGATTCGGCTATTAAGCGTTTTGAAATGGATTGGTTGAGAGGCATCAATAGGGGATATTGATGATATCTGTGATCGTATAATCTGGATGGGACGAAGGCGGGAGAATCTGATTGACTTCCCCCGCCTTAATTTTAGTGGCTAGCCCCAAGACCAATTTTGGATATTCCATGTAATGTCAGTAAGGTAGGGATTGATTTCGTAGCCATTAAGGTTGCTCTTTTTTCCGTACATAAACATGTATGCGAAGATCGGAGCAAACGGCACGTCATCATGAAGGATCTTCTGGATCTTCTGGTAAACCCCCTTGCGCTTTTCCATGTCTGAAATGAGTACCCCTTCCTCCAGCAGCTTGTCGAGTTCAGGGTTTTCGTATTGTACATAATTGGAGCCGGTTCCATGTTTTGCGGGTATCTGTTTGGAATGGCAGCGGGCTGCGTAATCGGGGTCCATGCCAACGGTCGGTTCCCATCCGACCATCAGCGTGTCAAATTTGCTATTGGTGGTGTAGTCCCCCCAGACCACAGAGGCCGGCATATTATTAATTTCCATGGCGACACCGATCTCTTTCCAGTTGGCCTGGATCATTGCTTGGGCCTGCTCTCGCGCCTTGGCTCCAGCCGTCGTAGACATTGTGAATTTCAATTTGACGCCATTCTTCTCACGGATGCCGTCAGAGCCTTTTTTCCATCCAGCGCCTTCGAGCATATCAGCCGCCCGCTGTGGATCGTAGCCGGGATCTTTGAGGCTTGAGTTATAGGCCCAATGGGTCGGATGCAGATAGGATAAGGTCCGTGGAGGAAGACCATAGTAGATATCTTTGATCCATTTTTCTTTGTCGATTGCGTAATAGAGGGCCTGTCGAACCACTTTTTCATTAAATTGCGGTTTGCCGCAATTAAAGTAGACAAACTCCACCCACGGTGCCGGCGTTTCGAGGGCATCCCGGTCAGGCAATTTTCTTGATTCCTCAAAACGCTCGGGGGGTACCCCATGGAGGCCAAAAACATCAATTTCACCGGTCTTGAACTGGGTGTAGGCCACGGTCTGATCGGGAACAAATTTATGGATCACCTTTTCTATAGCCGGTGCGCCACGATGGTAGTCCGGATTTCTCTCGTAAATCATATGGCTGCCGGCCACTCGCTTCACCAGCTTATACGGTCCTGTTCCAATTGGATTGGTATTAAACGCTGCCGTGTTGATGTCACTTACTTTAGATAGAATATGCTCGGGTACGATGTGCATCTTCTGCCAGGCCCAGGCAAAGGGCACATATGGTTTTGACAAAATAATTTCTACATTCTGGTCATCGATTATCTTAAATTCGGAGATTAAATCAAATCCGGAGCGAGATCGAATGGCGACATCCGGTCTGACGATGGTCTTGTAGGTAAATTCCACGTCCTTGGCTGTAAAGGCTGCGCCATCCTGCCATTTAACGCCCTTTTTTAGTACAACCTTCCAAACCAAGCCATCCGGTGATATGCCGCCGTTTTCATAGGTCGGCACCCGAGCGGCCAGGTTAGGGATGAATTGCCCTTTTTCATTGACATCCCATAAGGCGTCGAACATACAAGCCTCGGGCACCTCCTCGGTACCTGAGTTTACATAAAGCAACGGGTTAAAGTTGACCGGTTCCTGAGTCATTCCGACAATGACATTATTTTTTGCCGCCCAAGCGCGACTGGGCATGAGACTGGCACCGGCAAAGGCGGTCCCAGCAACTGCGAGACCGGTGGTCTTGATAAAGTTTCTGCGAGTGATTCCGTGTTTTGCCATGGGCTCCTCCTTTGACTGTTGTGGTGGTTGGTTAAAACAAACGGTTTGAGTATTGATAGCTGCCTACATCCTTAAGCGCGGATCAAGGGCGTCGCGAAGTCCGTCACCGAGGAAGTTGAAACTCATCACCGTGAGTGTAATCATCAGACCGGGCAGTATTGCCAGCCATGGCGCCAAATCGAAATAGGATTGCGCATTGGTCAACATGTTGCCCCAACTGGCCAGCGGGGGTTGAATACCATAGCCTAGAAAACTGATATAGGACTCCATCAAGACGGCGTTGGCCACATTCAACGTGGCCGACACCAACACTGGCGCAATGGCATTGGGCAGAAGTTCTTTGAACATGATGCGCATTTCAGAAGCGCCCAGGGCGAATGCCGCTTGGATGAAGTCCTGTTCTTTGATGTATTGGATTTGGGCACGAATGATACGTGCCACTTCCATCCAAGACGTCAATCCGATGATCAATGCGATGGAAATCACCGTCGGAGTGACGAACGCCGCCAGCACCAGAAGGAGGAACACCTGCGGGAAGCATAGCATGGTGTCGGTGAAACGCATCAGAAGATTGTCCACCCGGCCGCCGTAAAAACCGGCGATCAGGCCGATCAACAACCCCGTAACGATGGTGGCGAACATGGCCGCCACTCCCACCACGAGGCTGATTCGTCCCCCGTGAAAAAGGCGGCTGAGTAAATCCCGCCCCATCTCATCCGTTCCCAGAACGAAGGAAGAGTTGGTCAACGGTGGGATAAATCGCCGCTGTGTATCCAGAGACAGGGGGTCATGGGGCGATAAAAAATTGGCGAACACCACCATGAGCAAAAGCAAAACAACTACACAGCCACCTACAACTGCCAGGCGATGCTTGAGAAAACGGCGCCATATGCGCCGTGTCTGGCTTTCAAAATACTGCTGGGGCCTACCGGTTGCAGGTATCGCTTCCAGGTCACCGCGAGGCTCGTATTCATGGG
>JAAUYD010259898.1_pt1 | contig 22612 bp, 17 predicted proteins | sample 7278101 | NCBI WGS metagenome assembly JAAUYD01 (sample SAMN14350128, study PRJNA611818) | marine sediment metagenome | isolation source: surface marine sediment (0.6m) | place: French Polynesia: Moorea | collected 2018-08
GTAATCGAGGTATTGAAACTACTACTCTGGGACTCAGAGGAAAGGAAACTGTCTGTCAAGTCGAGGTGTCGGGGGCGATGAGCCTAGATAACTGGCGTAGAGGCGTAACGCCTCTGTGGGCAGAAATATCCCGTCGTGAGTCGGGAAGCCCCAACTATAATCTGTGATTTAGTTGGGGAGGATGTCACCCCGCTATACTGTATCCTTTCACCCTTGGGCATTTTATCGCTCTTTTGGGGCAAGGAGTCAAGCACAAGATTAATTCTGATTCCTGACTCCTGTATTCTGACTCCTTCTTCAAAGATAACCATGACTCAAAGCTTAGAAAAATCTTTAACCACTCCCACCACCCTGATAGAATTATTGCGTCTGAGGGCCCAGCAAACCCCCAACGGCCACGCCTACACTTTCTTAATAGATGGAAAAAGAGAAACCCCACCCCTAACCTACGCAGAATTAGATCAACAAGCTAAAGCGATCGCCAGTTTATTACAAAAATATCAAGCCAGAGGAGAAAGGGCATTACTCTTATATCCCCAAGGGTTAGAGGTGATTGCAGCCTTTTGTGGCTGTTTATATGCGGGTGTTATTGCCATTCCTGTTCCCCCACCCGAGTCAGGAAGACTAAAGCGAACGTTACCCCGTCTGCGGGCCATTGTTAAAGATGCTAATGCAACTTTTGCGTTAACTACAGAGGGGATTTTATCCCTGGTAGAAGAGGTTAAAGAGGAATTTCCTGAATTTGACCAAATGAAGTGGATCGACACCGCTACGGTGGATTTATCGATGGCTGAGGGGTGGCAAGATCCCCAAGTGAATAAAGACGAATTAGCTTACTTACAATATACCTCTGGATCCACTTCAACCCCTAAAGGAGTCATGTTATCTCATTTCAATTTAATACACCATGCTCGCTATTTACAACGAGCCTGTGGCTACGATGAGACTAGCATTACCCATACTTGGATGCCCTATTTTCATGATTATGGGTTAGTTGAAGGGATGACGGTTCCTTTATACAACGGAACCCCTTGTTATTTGATGTCTCCTTTTTCCTTTATTAAACGTCCCATCCAATGGTTGCGGAACATCACAAAGTATAAAGTGACCCATTCCCAAGCCCCCAACTTCGCTTATGATCTGTGTTTACGTCGCCTCAAAAGCAAAGATATTGCACAACTAGACTTGAGTAGTTGGGAAGCAGCCGGAAACGCGGCCGAACCCATTAACCCTAGGGTGATGATGAATTTTGTGGAAACCTTTTCCCCTTGTGGGTTTCGCTGGGAAACTTTTGCCCCTGCTTACGGATTAGCGGAATACACCTTACTGGTATCGAGTAAACCCAAAGGAACCCATCCCGTGTTTACCTGTTTAGATGCGTCTGCTATGGAACAGGATAAAATTGTCGAAGTTGATCCCCAACAGGAAAAAGGGACTCGTATTATGGCCAGTTGTGGACGGTTGGTGTGTGAGACAAACCTAGCGATCGTCAACCCCGATACTTTAACACGTTGCGCTGAAGATGAAGTAGGAGAAATCTGGGTATCTGACCCCAGTATGGCCCAAGGTTATTGGCAACGAAAAGAGGCCACAGAAGAGACGTTTCAAGCCTATATTAAAGATACTCAAGAAGGACCTTTTTTAAGAACAGGGGATTTAGGGTTTTTCAAAGACGGAGAACTCTATATTACGGGACGGATGAAAGACTTAATTATTATCCGAGGAACCAATCATTATCCCCAAGATATTGAATGGACGGTGCAACATCTTAACCCCGTTTTTCGTTCTGACTATGGGGCCGCTTTTTCTGTTGAAGTGGATGGAGAAGAACAATTAGTGGTAGTTCAAGAGTTAGAAAGACGCAGTGGGGAATTAGAGTTTGAGCAATTATTGGGAGATATTCGTCAAGAAATTGCCGAAGAACACGAAATTCAAACCTATGCTATTGTTTTAGCGAGATCAGGAACGGTGTTAAAAACCGCCAGTGGTAAAATTCAGCGTCGCGCTTGTCGTCAAAATTTCTTGAACGGAACCATTAATATTGCTGCGGTTTGGAGTGAGAATACTGAAATTATGAACAAGTTTACTGCTGTTTCATAATATTCCATCGTTTTGGGGCAATTTGTAATTGTCCCTATTTCGTTCAATTCATTTTTATTCTGACTCCTGACTTCTGACTCCTGACTCCCAAACTTCACCATCACCTACTTTCGTAGAACTCAGGTCTTTAAAGTAGAAGCTAAGTTCCAAAAACGCTATAATCAAAGAACGCTAGGATAATTAAATCCATAACCAGGGTTGGCCGAGCGGTTTAGGCAACGAACTCAGTGCGACCAGCACATTTCCTGCCCTTGTAGGTGAAAGTCCTACCACCATGTCAGATGGTGACTCCAGGTTACACTTCTTAGGTCTGACCACACTAAGGAGGGAAGCAAGTAACAAAACTTTACATGAGGATTAGTCCAATCCAAAGTAAAGGTTGGGAGTTCATAAGGTTAACGAAAGTGAACCTACGTCCGAACTACGGTCAAGATGCAGCAGTGAAACGGACTGATACACTGCGTACAAAAGTGCAATGTAGCAAGGTATAACCCATGTTGAGAAATGGGAATCTGACAACCAAGACTACACCGTAGAAAGTAGGGACCTAAGTGAACCAAAAGGATGGAAACAAAGACTGGGGAACCAATCCAACCAATACCTACATAAGTAGGGAGTTAGGTCAAAACTCGGTTGGAGAGGGAAGGAACTTATCTCAAGCTAACGCCTCGTTGTAATGACGATGGATATGCTCAAAGATAAGTGGCTACGTTAGAACGAATCAACGATTGAACTGATGTCTAAGGCTCAAGAAGCAGAATGGATACAATTGGATTGGAGTAACATCCAGTACAAAGTATCAAAGTTACAATCGAAGATTTACGAATCATCTCTGAAGGGTGATAAACAATCTGTTGTTAAATACCAGAAAATCCTCATCAACTCCCATAACGCTAAATTATTAGCAGTTAGGAGAGTAACAGAGGATAATCGGGGGAAAAGGACAGCAGGAGTCGATGGTCAAACAGTCATCGGTAACGATAAGCGCATCGAATTAGCAGAAACCCTAAAACTAGATGGAACATCACAACCGTTGAGAAGAGTAGAAATACTCACCGAAAACAGAAAGATAAAAAATCTAGTCATCCCAACTATAGAAGATAAAGCCAAACAAGCATTAGCTAAGTTAGCTTTAGAACCAGAATGGGAGGCTAAATTCGAGCCAAACAGCTACGGATTTAGGCCAGGAAGAAGCGAACACGATGCTATAGAAGCCATCGAATTGCAAATCAGAAGAAGACCCAAGTTTGTCTGTCAAGCTGACATCTCCCATTGCTTTGATAACATCAAGCATTCAGCGATTATCGAAAAGTGTCAAACTTTCCCAATTATGGAACGCCAGATCAGAGCATGGCTAAAAAGCGGTGTAATGAATGGTGATGTATTCCATAAAAGTGAGAAAGGAACACCCCAAGGAGGAGTAGTCTCACCTCTACTGGTAAATATCGCATTACACGGGATGGAAGAGTATATTTCAAAAGAATTTCCCACTAGGAAAACCAGAATTGGTCAACCAGAGGGAAAAATGAAAGAGATATGTGAAGCCAGACTGATTAGATATGCTAATGAATTCGTTATCTTCCATGAACAAGAAGAAGTAATCATCAAAGCAAAAGAAGAGATAGAAGCATGGTTAAAGGAAATAGGATTAAACCTAAATCCTGAGCAAACCAGAATAGGTCATACCTTGATTGAATACAATGGAGAAACACCAGGACTAGACTTCTTAGGATTTAATATCAGAACCTTTAAGGTTGGAAAATATAAATCTAATAAGAAGGGTAATGGTGAACCATTGATGACTCTAACTAAAGTGAAACCATCCGAAAAATCGGTCAAACAATTCACAAATAGAGTCAAAAAAATACTCAGTCAAGGACATGATAAAAAACCCAGACAAATAATTGACCAACTTAGCTGGTTAATCAGAGGATGGGCCAACTATTTCAAAACAGGTAGTCACTCCTGGGAAACCTTCCAAGAATTGCAATTTCATCTTCTGAATAAACTGTACTTAAACTGGGGCAGAAAAAGATTCTCAAAGAAAGGATTAGGGTACATCAGTAAAAAAATATTCCATCCATCGAAAACCAGCAAATACACTTTTGGCTGTAAAGAGAATGGAAAAACTTACACCGTACCTACCCTATATGAGTTTCCCTACACACCTTATATCAAAGTCCAAGGAAACAGAAGTCCCTATGACGGAGATTGGGTATATTGGAGCAAGAGAATGATTAATCACCCAGAAACCCCCAAGGATATAGCAAGCGGTTTAAAGAAACAGAAAGGTAAATGCTACTTATGTAACAAAAACCTAACTGTCGAGGATCAGATGGAAGTCCATCATAAGAATAGTAACCGCAAAAACAACAGAAAAGACAATAAAGTTATAGTACATAACTATTGTCATAACCATCACCACAGGATGACGGTATCTGAAGAGATATTGGACGTAGCTTGAAGCTGTATGCGATGAAAGTCGCACGTACAGTTTTGCAGCCGAGTTATTCGAGTAATTGGATAGCTTAGGTAACTAATTCGTGCTAGGCAGGTTCAACTCCTGCACCCTGGATTTTTGTGTAAAATGGTGCGTTACGACGGATGATTATATTCTTGTTAGAACCCAGATTATAGCCGTCTAACCTACCCTACTAGCTTGACACAACTACAATAATAGAATAAATGTAGGTTGGGTTGAGGAACGAAACCCAACAAAATCCAATTCTAATACACCAAATTAGTTGTGTCACTCCACTACTTGTATGCACTAAATTATTTATCATCTTGTAAATCTTCCATTGCAGCAATAACAAAAGATGCTGCCGGATGGTTTAACATTGAGTCAATGGCAGCCAAACTTCCTGCTTTAATGGCACTTAATATTTTTTGTTTTAATTGAGGATTATTTTCTATTGTTTCAATAGCTTCTCCTGCTATTTTCATTTTTCCTGTTGTGGTATTCGTCCCATAAGTTTCACTGAGTTTTTCTAATAATTCTTGAATTTCGCCAGCAGCTTCTGCTAAATTTTGCCTAGCTTCTGGATTATTATAATAGTCTCCTTCAACATTAGTTCCTTGATCGTTTATATTGGTGGTTCGATAAGAGTTACCTTCTGTATATTTTCTAGCATTAATATTACGGTTATTATTCATATTTTCGTCTCCTTGAATATTAGTATTTTCAATTTGAATAGGTCGAGTTGCTAATAAATTGATGATTCTTTCCATTCTAACATTTTCACGATAATAACTATTAATTTCAGAATCTTTAGCCTCTAATTTAGCTTTATATTCTGTTTCTAAAGCTTTTATGCCTAAGTTATAATTTTGAGTAAAATCTTCATGTATTTTTTCTTTATTCGTATCAGGAGGAACAGCAACTTTAACAATTACGACTCCATTTCCTTTATTTTCAATACTTTGAATTTCTAAAGCGACATCTTCGTTTTGAATTTGTAGCTTTTTAAACGCAGTAACAAAAGCTTTCCAATCTATGCCATCTTGAAAGATTAAATCAACGGTATTCAGCACTTCTTGAAACAATTTAGTAAATTCTCCTGGTTGAAAAATTCCACTACTAGGACGACGTTCACGATCATCAGTTTTCGGTTTAGGATGTTCTAAAAGATAAACAAATTGACAGTCAACTTCATCCAGTTTAGTGTTACTGTCAATATTCCACGCTTCTAAACAAACTCCTGTCATTTTCGCTCCAGTAAAATTAGTTTCAATTGCATTAACTTCGGTTAAATTAGCATAGTCTAAATCAGCCTCTTTTAAGGTAGCTTCACTTAAATCAGCAAACTTTAAATTAGCATAATTTAGGTTAACTCCGTTTAAATTAGCTCCTCTTAAATCGGCTTTTTCATAAGATTGATTTTCTCCTTTTCCCGTTACCATTAAATCTCTAACAGATTCATCCGCTAAAAGGGTTTTTCCTGGTCTAATTCTGTCAATTTTTTTTGTTTTTCGCCAACAAGTTCGGGTTAAATTAGCCTCTCTAAAATCCGTACTTTTAAGGGTTGCTTCAGTAAAGTCAGCCTCTGTTAAATCTGCTCCATAAAAACTGGTTCCACCAATAGTAGCAAACGGGATCGCTATTCGACGAATCCATTTATCTCTGGGATCTCCTTTGAGGGAACGCCATCCTAAATAACCACCTAGTAAAGTAAAGGCGAAGGATCCGGCGAAGTCGAAGGCTCCGACGAAGAAGGTGCCGGCTCCGACGAAGGTTACGGCGAAGGTTATGGCGAAGGCTCCGGCTATGGCGAAGGTTACGGCGAAGGTTACGGCTACGGCTCCGACTACGGCTACGGCGAAGGTTACGGCTACGGCTCCGCCTACAGCTGTGGCTACAGAGAAGGTTACGGCTCCGGCTCTGACTACAGCGAAGGTTACGGCGAAGGCGAAGGCGAAGGCTCCGGCAAAGGCGAAGGCAAAAGCGAAGGCTACGTTTAAACCTTGACGAATAATAGCAATCAAGATAAGAATTAGAAGTAAAATAACAATAATTCCTAGAATTGCTTCTACTTTCTCACGATCTGAGCGAAAAAAGTAAACTATAAAGGTAGCACTAAAAATAGATAAGAATCCAGAAAAGGCTGATATTAACCAAGAAATTAAGACAAGAATAATGACCCATCGTTTTTGTAGCCCTGCTTTTGCCTGACGAAAAATAGTTGCTTTGAGAATCGCTTGCTTAAAATTAGTCCCTCTGAGATCACAGCCACTAAAATCTGCACCTGAAAGATTTTGTTCTCGAAAAGATTGTCCTCTTAAACTAAGATTGCGGAAATCTCTTCTTCCATTTGCATATTGTTGGAGTATCTCAGATGCTTTCATGGAGTTTTCCCTCTCCAGACTACATATTGAAAATGGTGGGTTACGACGGATTGTTACATTCTTATTAGGATCTAAATTATCGCCGTCTAACCCACCCTACGATTAAGGCATAATGGGGATTTGTTGTTGCTGAAATTGACGATCGCGTATGGTTGGGGGTTGGGTGCGAATATACTCAGGATTTCCCGTCAGAGAAGAGTTAAAGGGGTTCACAAGGTCTGGGGTGCGAATTCTGGGCCCGGCGGTTTGTTGTCTGAGTCCATCCCATAAAACGGCTTCGATGGTTTTCGCATCGTTAGCGATGGTGTTATCAAAGAAAGATCCCGGCGCATATCGCCAGCCAAAAATCTTATTCATTTGGCCAAACATATCGGTATTGTCGTAAAACCGTAACGTTTCGTTATAAAACGCGCGATCAATGACGTGGGTGAAGTGTTCTCCCGGTTCTGTGGGGATGGCTTGAATTTCAGGAGCGGTGTTTTGATAAGCAGGCGTTCCCAGGTTACGTGCTTCGAGTAAACGCCTCTCTAACTGTTCCATGCAAGCATTTAAACCGGCTGCAAATTCATTCCGAGTGAGAGCGCGATCGCCGCGGTAGGTGCGATCGGGATAACCGACAATACAGCCATAATTCTCCACTAAATTTCTTAAGGCTTGATAAGACCAATCAGTAGGAGAAACGTCTCTTAATTGTTGAATACTACTGAGTTGCTGTAAAATCGTTTGATAATCGTAAGTTTGAGCAGGTAAGTTATTATTGGGTGTAAATTGCTGGCTTTGTTGAGCGTTTACCGAAGGGGAAGACTCAACAACGGGTTCAGCAGAACTCACATTAGTGACCAACGCTGCTCCTATCATCAAAGCGGGTAATAAGGATTTATACATTGTTTTTCCATCTCCTCACAATCAATATCTGGATTCATGACCACCCGTATTCTATCTAATTTTTTTGTTCGGGTCTGAATTTCCTGTCACAATGCGCTTCTTTACTTTTTATTAATTTCTGTTGACAAAGTAGCGAATTATACTGAAAAGTTAACAGAGTTTTAGATAATTTCTGTCAGTTATTTCTACTAAAAAAAATGGAATCCATGCAAATTATGACAAAATTGAGGACTTTACTGGGAAGTTTACTGTCTGTCACCTTATTATCCAGTCAATCATTGGTAGTTGCCAACCCCCAACCCCCTAGTTCCAATGATATCCATCCCATGTATCAAAAAGCAGAGCAAGAACTTCCTAAAAACTATTTTGTTGTCTATGCTATTACCGATCGCATTGCCAGAGCGAATGGACTCGATAAGAAACCTTGGCGTATTGTGGTCACGTCTAATTATACGGTTAATGCTTATGCTTCTGATACGAACCTGCTCACCTTTGAAGCGGGTTTAATGGACCAATTAGAAGGAAACGCCTCGGCCTTAGCTTGTGCCATTGCTCACGAAATGGGGCATCATGTCAAACAACATTTAGGTTACGGCCCAGCCAAACAACAAGAAGCAAGACTCGAAGAAATCGAGAAACTTGAAAGAGAAAAATTAATCGCTGAGCAAGATGCTGCTACCCAAGCTGCTTTAGGTGCCGGATTTGCTGCGGGTGCGGTGCAAGCAGGAAATCGAGTGGGTGGAACCGCCGGCGGAATTCTCGGTGCTTTTGGTTTATTAGTGGGAGGTGCGGCCCAACAAGATGCCCAAAATATTGAGCAAATTAAAGCCGAAATCGAACAAGAAGCAGAAGCAAGATACAATCAGCGTTTAATGGAAATCAGTCAAGGCCACGAATTAGAAGCGGACGAACTCGGCTATATTTACAGTGTCAAAGCAGGTTTTGACCCCAATGGTTGTGTTACGGTGATGGACATTTTAGGGAGAATGCCAGGGGCCCAATTAAAAGATGGTACTCATCCAGCACCAGAAACCAGAAGCGAAAAAATTAAGGCTTTAATGGCAAAATATCCCCCTGAAACTTTAAAAGCGGAAGGACAAACGTTACTCAAAGCCAAAACAACTCCCTTACAATATGAAACGTTTAGTTATGAACTTGAAGATGGGGGAACCCGTTCCGGTTTAAAAATTTTACCGATTACAGGAACCACCACAGATGATTTACGAAATTATCTACAATAGTTAAATTTTTCTCTTTTAAATAACTCCAATTCAACGAATAATTATGTGGACAAAAAAAACATCAAATTTCCTCATAGTCACAGGAATCCTGAGTACATTGCTTGGGGTTTCTTCTCCTGCTGATGCTCAATCCGTTCAGTTTGATTGTGCCACAGATGAGCAAAATATCCCCACTACTTATGCCCAAACTCCTGGCGGAATTGTGCAAATTTTTAAGTGGACTAGCACCTTTTTTAATCCTCCTTATACCCCAATTCAACGGTGTCAAGAAGTCGCTAAACGCCTCAATGAATTTCAACCGGACCATTTAGTTGCCGGCCGTGTCAATAACTACAATGTTATTTGTGCGGGTAGTGCTTGCGATCGCGGGGGAGCCAATATTTTATTAACCCTCAGACCCGATCAAAATCCGGCTCAAGTGTTAGCAGAAATTGATAACACCAGAGATGCTGCTGGGGGACCTTCTATGCAGTTATCAGGAAGCTCTGATGGACAAAAGAAACCCCAACAAAGGACTAATTTATTTAAAACAAGTAACGGTTCTGTTGCTCTTAATTTAAGGGGTTATATCCAGTCCGCTCCTAAAATTCCTCGCAATCTTTCGGGAGAATCGACTCCTAACAATAATCGTAATTTTGAAGTGCTTGAACAGCAACCAATTACGGTTCCTTCTAATACAGAAAAGTCTCCTGGTTCATCCCGTGGTGTTGCTTGGTAAATCAGAGAATTAAGCATTAACTATTGTTCTGAATACAGAATAATTGACAATTTTCTGAGTTTTGTTGTTTCCTAACCTAATTATTAACTTTCGTATTACGGTTTAAAATTAAACAATAAAAACCTAATCAATGAAAAAATTTTTAACAACAGTTTTGTTTGGTTTGGCTTGTTTTTTGAGTGGGGTGGCAACTCAATATATCTTACCGGTTGGGAGTTGGAATAAATGGATAGACTGTGAGGAGAGAGAGGATATTATTATTCCTTCAAACCTATCAGAAAATTCTCATACAAATGACCTTACATTAACCAATCAAGAACAAGCAATTAAAACCTATGCCCAAAAAATTACAGTTAAAGTTTTCTCTGGTCAAAATTCAGGGTCAGGAATTTTAATTCAGCGAAAAGGTAATGTTTATCAAGTGTTAACCAATGATCATGTCTTACTCTTTGGTAGACAACAACAAGCATATAAAATTCAAACCCCAGACGGTAATATTTATGTCGCAACCCCTGTTAATCAATTTGACTTTCAAAACTATGATTTAGGGGTTTTGCAGTTTATCAGTGATCAAGTGTATGAAGTTGTCTCTTTTTCCCAGTTAACCTCTCCTAATCTTGGGGAAAAAGTTTACGCTGCGGGATTTCCTTATGTCACAGATAATTCAGATAATGATGGCTTTACTTTTACCACCGGTAAAGTTAATTTAATTAGTGACCTATCCTTTCGAGGAGGCTACAAAATTGGTTACACTAATGATGTTAAAAAAGGCATGAGTGGAGGTCCATTATTAAACGAAAAAAAGGAAATTGTTGGGATTAACGGTAGACATAAATATCCAGCTTGGGGTAATCCTTATATTTTTGAAGATGGAACCATTGCTTCTCCTGAAAAAAAAGAAGAAATGAGTCAATATAGTTGGGCAATTCCCATTAACACTTTCTTGAAATTAATATCAAATGTTAGCTTAAATTTAATTAATAATTAGGTTAGATATCAAAAATGAATGACAAATTTACCTCTTTTAAAATATTATCAAAATTTTTATTAACCCTGACTTTTATTATTACAGGGTTAATGACATCGATGAAAACAGTTAACTCAGAAAATAATAAAGTCGGTCAATTTATCTTAGAATATCAACCCAGTTCCTCCTATCAAAATATTCGGAAATTATTAATGGAAAAACGAGTATTTGACAAAATTATTTCCGATCTAAATAGTTCAGGATTAATTATGCGAGAGGATATTCCTGTTGTATTTATAGATTGTGGCACTCCTAATGCTTTTTGGGACCCTTCAAACCGAAAAATAATCATTTGTTATGAAAATACAGCTGATGATATTTATCTTTTCCATGAAAAAGCTGGTTATCCCATGGGAGAGGCCATAGAAAAATCAATTAATGAGACCATTGTTGCCTTTTATCATGAATTAGGTCACGGTTTAATTGATGTTTTATCCTTAAGTGCAGTGGGACAAGAAGAAGATACAGTCGATGAATTTGCTGCAGTTATGTTATTTAGAACTTATCCTCCTGATGTCGCAGCAGAAATCGTTTTAGATGCCTCAGAATATTATGAATTATTATACAAAGAACGGGGTAGGGGACCAGGATGGGGCGAACACGCACCCAATGATAAAAGATTATTTAATTTAGTCTGTTTGGTGTATGGAAGTAACCCACAAAAATATGCAAAAGTATTTGTTGAAAAATTTTATTTATTGGATCAGGATAACATGGCCAGTCCAAACCAAATAAAACGAAGAGCGATGAGATGCCAAAAGGAATTTGCTCAAAAAATGGACAGTTGGAATAAGTTATTACTGCCTCATTATGCAACAGAAAATCCCAGTCAACCGGCTAACAAACCCTCCCGTCAGACTCCAGGGGTTTCTCGTCAAGGTGATTATTGGTAAGAGTAGGTGGTCGTTTTGTTGATTAAGTTTTATTATGATTATTGTCACCTGTAAGACTTTTTCTATGATTTCCGTTGCAACTGCCGATTTATCCGCTTTACGCGCTTATCTTTTAGAATTATTTGTTAAATTAGCTTACCAAGAAGGGGACTTTACCCTGTCTTCTGGTCAAAAAAGTAGTTATTATATCAATGGAAAACAGGTGACGCTGAAGGCTGAAGGGGCTTTGGCCATTGGTCGTTTATTGCTATCGATGTTACCTCCTAATACTCAGGGGGTTGCCGGACTCACCTTGGGGGCTGATCCCATTGTTACTGCGGTGAGTATGGTGTCTGCTTATGAAAATTGTCCCATTCCTGCTTTAATTATTCGCAAAGAAGCCAAAGGCCACGGAACACAAGCCTATATTGAAGGCCCCACCCTCTCTTCAGGGGCGACTGTGGTTGTCTTAGAGGATGTAGTCACAACAGGCAAGTCCGCCATGTTAGCCGTAGAACGACTACGAGCGGTTGGTTACACCGTTAATACTATCCTAGCTTTAGTCGATCGAGAACAAGGAGGAGCGAATTTTTATGAAAGTCAGGGGTTGAATTTTCAAGCTTTATTCTCCATTAGCGAAATACAAAAGGGCCACAAAAATTAAAAAAAATTTTTATTATGGATTTTCCCAAATTTTTTTCACAACCTCATCACTATTTTCCACAGCTTTCACTAAGTTTTCCCCAAGCTTATCTAACTTTTCAACAAAAAAAAACCAAATAATAGACTTGTGGGAATTCATGGGGAAAAGTATTGAATTAATGGTTGTTTAAAAAATTCTAATCACTTTTTTTGTATCCTATGTTAATATACATAAGTCTCATGTAATCTCTAGAACAATAAATGTGTCTAGTTATAGTTGTTAGGGATTTTTAGTATCTAATTTATTCTGAACAATAAATCACTTAAGAAATATGTTAACCTTAAGGAATAATTATTAGATTGTTATCTATTCTCAATTATGTTTTATAAAATAAAATAATACCAATTATATCCATTTTGTTGTTACTTTTGTAGGGAAAAAACATGAAAACTCCTATTGCTCTTGAAGTTGAAATACCAGAAGAAACCTATATTTTACTCACAAACTTTATTGAAAATCATTCTCCCATGGGATTTAATGAAGTAATTTCTTTAGCTGTTTCTAACTTTTTGACTAACCCAAAAATTCCCTTTAATTCTTATCAATCTTATCTATCTAGTTTGTACGACTGCGCCAACAATTCAAAGGTTTTAGAACAATGAAAACAAAAAAATTAATTCCCCTGCCTTGGAAAACCAGAGAAAGAATTAAGGCTTTTTCTCAAGTATTTCCTGATGTTCCGTTGCTAGAAAGTCCAACCACAGGGGATCAATTGTCTCAGGTTATCGACCGACTTCAACCCATTGCTAAATCAGAAAGTGCTGCTTTTTCTTTATTACGAGAATTAGATTTTTATCGGTGTTACGGTGAATAATTCTAGGGAAAATCAACAGTCTTTCTTTAACCCGGTTAACCTTTCAATTGCGGTGATTATTATCACCGTAATTCTTATTATTGCCTTTTCTAACCTCTTAGAAAATCCAGAAAGTCGTCAAATTCGACAAACGGCTGAAAAAAAACTAAGATTATTCGCTAGAGGCTATAGTCTTAATGCCATTAACTGCGAAGGAATTGATAGGAATAATAACGGGTGGCTTAACTGTCGAGCCGACGATCGCAAAGGACAAATGCTTTACCTAGAATGTCCTTATCATTTTCCTGAGCCAGAATGTCGTTATAGAGAGAAAAATTAGCTTAATTTCAAATAAAATGTGGCTCCTTCCCCTAAGACACTTTCAGCCCAAATACGTCCGCCATGACGATGAATAATACGCTGAACAATAGAAAGGCCAATCCCCGTCCCCTCAAAGTCTTTTTGAGAGTGCAACCGTTGAAAGGCACCGAACAATTGATCAGCATATTGTACATCAAACCCCACCCCATTATCAGCGACAAAAATTGTGCCATCTTCTGAAGTGTTAATCTCAATTTCAATGGGATCACGTCCCTGACTAAACTTGATGCTATTGTGTAATAAATTAATAAAAACTTGTTGTAATAAGGCAGAATCTCCTGAGACGATGGGTAATTTTCCTATTTTAAAATCAATGGTCTGATCTTTAAAAGAAACCATACTAATAGCGGTTTCCACCACAGAATTAAGATTAACTTCATGAAAAACCAACTCACGCCGTCCTACCCGTGATAAGGTGAGTAACCCATCGATTAAGTGAGCCATTTTTTCACTACTCTTTTCGATCACCTCTAAGTAATGAATCACTTTAGCATCTTCTATTACGTCACTTCCTAAGAGTCTTTGTTGTAAAGCATTGACAAAACCCTTAATATGTCGCAACGGCGCACGCAGATCATGGGAAACGGAATAACAAAAAGAGTCTAATTCTTGATTAGCGTCTTCTAGTTGGGTGGTTCGTTCCATCAACACTCCTTTTGTCCTCACTAACTCAGTGATGTCGCGGGAGGTTCCCAGAAGGGCGTAAATGTGTCCTTGAGAGTTTTTCAGAGGGACTTTATAGGTATCAAAATAGCGATCGCCGTCCGCTAACGAAACGGTTTCTTCAAGATGGAGGGTTTCTCCTGAGTTAAACACTTGTTGGTTTTGTTGGGCAAAATAATCCGCTATTTCAGCAGGAAAACACTCAAAAATGCTTTTCCCTTCCATTTGTTGACGCTGATCAAAACCGAACCTCTGAGCAAACACTTGATTACAAAACAAGAGTTTCATGGTATTTCGTTCCACCACAAATACGAAGTCAGGGAGGGTATTTAATAAAGTTTCTAATTCTGCGGTACGTTGGGCGACTCGTTCCTCTAATTGTTGATTTTGTGCGGTTAATTCCTCATTTAAGCGTTTAATTTCCCGTTCAGTTTCTTTTTGTGCCGTGATATCTTCTGCTAACCCTGTGACACGAATCAACTCTCCTGTTTGATTTTTAACAGGAAACCCTCGATCCCTGATCCAGCGTAGGGTTCCATCGGGCCGAATAATACGATATTGATAGTCAAATTCCCCCTTCAGTAATTTTTGAGACAATCCCTGTTTAATTTGTTCTTGATCATCAGGATGAATGGCTTCTAGCCATTGCATAGGATTGTTATACAGTTCTTCTGGATTATAACTCCAAACATCTTTATAGGCAGGACTAACATAGAGGCTTTTGTGATAACTGGGATCGGTTTGAGAAAGCTCAATTATCCAAAAAACTTCATGGATATTTTCTGCCAATTGACGAAATTTTTGTTCACTTTCCCTTAAGGCTTCTTCTGCTTGTTTTCGTTGGCTAATATCCCTAGAATTAGCGACAATTCCTTGTATATTAGGGTCATCTAATTGATTACTGGCAACTGCTTCCATCCAAACATAATCATCCCCTTTTTTTTGATAACGATATTGCACTGTCACTGTTTCTTGGGGGTTGTTGAGCAGTTGAAAAAATTTGGCTTCTACTCTAGCGCGATCGTCAGGATACATAAAGTTAAAAGTATTTTGTTGAAGCATTTCTTCAGGGGAAAAACCATGAATTTTTTGAGCTGCAGGAGAATTATAAATTAGCTTTCCTTCTCTGTCGAAAATTGAAACAATATCAGAAGAATATTTTAATAAGGCTTTTAGTTTATTTTCACTCGCTTCTTTTTCTTGTTCTGCTTGTTTTTGTTGGGTAATATCTTCAGTAATACAGACTAAATATTTAGGGTTATTATGGTCATCATATAAGGGAACCTTAACCGTTCGGACTATTCTTCTGCCTTTGTTGTAGCTATCAATTGTTTCTTCAGGAATATGCTCTGGAACCCCTTTCCTAAAGGCTTGTTGATCTTTTTTTTCGTAAAATTCTGCTTGTTCTAGGGGAAATAAATCATAACCTGTTTTGCCTATAACTTGAGAAGAATATAATCCAAAAATATCTTCACAGGCTTTATTGACTAATAATAACTGTCCGAATTTTTCAGGCTTTCCATCTTTGACAAATATAGCAACTGGTAAATAATCAATAATAGTTTGTAAGAATATTTTAGATTTTATTAACTCTAATTCTGCTTGTTTAGCTTGACTAATATTACGAACAATGGCAATAATTTCTTTCTTGCCAAAAGGGACTAATCTAGCTTCATAATATTCTTCTCCTTTGGCTATAGGTAAACTGTATTCTAGGTAAACTAAAGTATTAAATTTTAATACATAAGAGATCGCTTTTTCCCATTTTTGACTCACAGCATTAGGTAAAATTTCTAACATCGATTTTCCTAATAAAACTTCTGAAGAAACATAAAAATTGGAGCGGGGTGATCCTCTATATTCTAAAATAATACTATTGGATTTCATGCGTAAAAATAAATCAGGAAAGAGGTCAAAAATAGCTTCAAGTTCTTGCTGATTTTCTTTTAAATTTTTTTCTGCTTTTTTAAGGGTAGTAATATCTCTTCCTTCAGGAATTAAAAAAATGATTTTTCCTTTTTCATCTCTAACAGGTTTGAGGGAAAAATCAACATAAACTTTTTGATTATTTTGATCAAAATGTATGGTTTCAAAACGAACAATTTTACCTTGTCTCGCTTCTTTTATAGCTGTTTTTAATTGAGTTTGGCATTGAGAAGAATGACTCCACCAAGGGGTTTCCCAAAAGGGTTTTCCGATCACATCTTCTGCTGGCAATCCCACACAATTTAATGCAGATTCATTGGCTTCGAGTAAGGTTCCTTCTAAGTCTAGTAAACCAATAAATTGAAAGGTTTGATTAAAAATAGCTGTAAATTTTTTTTCGATTTTCTGTCGTTCTATGATTTCTTCTTGCAGTTTATTTTTTAGTTGTTTGAGGTTAGGTGATTGCCCAGAAAATTCCCAGAATATAAGTATAATAATTATGAAAATTAATAGAGTTATCGTTATTAAATAAATCACATCTTTTGTAAATAAGTTTAAATAAATTTGTAAGTTATTCAATAAATCAATAAAATTTTTCATCAGCCACTTACTCAAATTGATTATCAAATATAGCCACCCTATTTCATATATCATAGCTTATAATTTCTCTATGGGATCAATCTCGTAATCATTTTTACTCAATTGTCAAGGGTGAAAATTCTTATTTTAGCGTTTTTTTATTATTTTAATGTCAGTCTTTTAACTGAAAAACAAGTAAGTTGTGATTTTAATCACTGTGATTTTTATAATTTCAACTGTTAAATAGAAAAGAATATTTACTTTTTTTAATCTTTTGATAGTTTTTATTTAGCTGTTACTACCCATAAAATTATGCTCAGAGGAAATGCTACCAAAATGCTACTTGTAGAAGATGATCCTAATGATATCGAATTAATTCAATTAGCCCTAGAAAATTATCATTTTGTTAATGAAATGGATATCGTAGAAGACGGAGAACAAGCACTGCAATACTTATTTGGAAAGGGAGAAAATGAACCAAGACGAGAATTACCCCGATTCATTTTATTAGATTTAAAATTACCTAAAATTAATGGTATTCAAGTGTTAGAGGCGATTCGCAGTGATCCCCGTACCAAAAAGATAGTGGTGGTGGTAATGACATCATCCGCAGAAGACAGAGACTTACAAGCTTGTTATAATTTAGGAGTCAATAGTTACATTATTAAACCCTTTGACTTTCAACAATTTATAGAAATTGCTCGACAGGTAGGTTTTTATTGGATGATGTTAAATCAACCTCCTCTCATATAACGAAGTCAGAAGTCAAAAGTCAGTAGGGGCTTAATAGTATTAATCCCCTACTGAATTGATTTTTATACAATAGAAGCATAAATTCTATTGTCTCTTTATTACTTAACTGCTTAAAAGTTTAATTTTCAATTTCAATTACATTAAAACTTAACAAAAAAAAGAGTCACAGTGTATGTTCCCAAAAGATTCTAAGTCAACATCACTAAACAGTGAAATAAATTTCCCTATCAATTTACTACTGGTTGAAGATGTCCCTGAAGATGTAGAGTTAATTGTTCTCTCTCTTGCCAATACCGATCTCCAATTTACTTATGATGTAGCCGAAACCGCCATCATTTATCAAGAAAAATTACAAGAAAATACCTATGATGCTGTCTTAGCAGATTATCGTCTGCCTGGGTTTAATGGCTTACAAGCCCTAGAAATTTTACAACAATCAGGGCAAAAAATCCCGTTTATCCTCGTGACAGGTAGTTTAGGAGAAGAAGCAGCCGTTGAATGTATCAAAGCAGGAATTACGGATTATCTTCTCAAAGATCGCTTATTTCGCTTGCCTAATATTTTACAGCGATCGCTTGAAGAATTTGCCTTGCGTCGTCAGCAACAAAAAGCCCTCCTAGAACAGCAAAAAGCCGAAAAAGCCCTCAGAGAAAGTGAAAAGCGGTTTCGATCCTTGATTGAAAATGCCATTGACATTATCCTCATTGTCTCCTCAGATGGTCAATTTATTTACCTAAGTCCCTCTGTGAAACGGATTTTAGGCTATGATCCCGACAGTCTTAAGGGTCAAGGGTTTTTTGATTTGATTCATCCCCAGGATCAACAAAGCATTAAGGCTATTTTTAAGCGGATGAAGCAAAAAGTTAATACTTCTAAACCCCTTGGAGAGTTTCAGATTCGTACCCAGAATAATACTTGGGTAATGTTAGAAGCGATCGCCAAAAACCTAGAAAATGACTCGGCGGTGGCAGGATTTGTGATCAACTGTCATGATATTACGGAACGTCATCAAACAGCCCAACAGTTGAGGTATGATGCTTATCATGACACATTGACCGATTTGGCCAATCGTTGGGCCCTACTAGAACAATTACAACAGGCCATTGATCACAATCAACGACGCAGAAAAGATCATTTTGCCCTTCTGTTTCTAGATTTAGATCGCTTTAAAGTTATCAATGATAGTTTAGGCCATTTAACAGGGGATAAGCTTCTGCAAGACATGGCCAAACGATTACAACAGTGTCATCGAGAAGGAGATTTACTAGCACGGTTTGGCGGAGATGAGTTTGTCTTTTTATTGAGGGATATTCGAGAACCCGAAGAAGCGGTTGTCGTCGCCCAACGCATTCATAAAGTTCTTAAAGCCCCTTTTATTTTAAACAATCGAGAAATATTTATTTCTGCTAGTATTGGCATTGCCATTAGTGCCGATTATTATGATTCTCCTGAACAAATGCTACGGGATGCTGATGCAGCCATGTATCGGGCCAAGGAAAAAGGAAAAGCTTGCCATGAAATTTTTACCCCAACCATGCACCTATCGGCCCTTAAAGAATTACATTTAGAAAGTGATCTCAGACAGGCCATACAACGTCAAGAATTAGTTGTTTATTATCAACCTATTGTTTGTCTGAAAACTCAAAAAATTGTTGGGGCCGAAGCCTTAGTTCGTTGGCATCCTCCAGGAAAATCGCTGATTCCTCCTAACGATTTTATTCCTTTAGCAGAAGAAACAGGATTCATCATTGAGATTGATCGTTGGGTTCTCCAATATGCTTGTCAACAACTGTATCAATGGCAACAAGACTTTAAAGAATTTGCCCCACAATTTGTCAGTGTGAATCTTTCACCTAAACAGTTTTCTGACCCTTATTTAAAAGATAAAATTGTTGATATAGTTGCAACAACTGGACTAGGGAGAGAATATTTAAAACTAGAGATTACAGAGACCGTCTTTTTGAAAAATTCTCATGATGTCTTAGATATTTTATCTCAATTACAACAGTTAAATATTCAGATATGTCTTGATGATTTTGGCACTGGCTATTCTTCCTTAAGTTATTTGCATCAATTTCCTTTGAATAGTTTAAAAATTGACCGTTCTTTTGTGCGTCATTTAGGGGAAACGAATAAAAAGGATGCTATTGTTCGCATTGTGGGTCGTTTAGCCCAGGAACTTGAATTAGAATTAATTGCTGAAGGAATTGAAGAAAATTATCAAATAGAAGCTTTGAAAAATTTAGGGTATCAATGGGGACAAGGTTATCATTTTTCTCCTCCAATTGATCAGCAAGCTTTTAGCCTTTTATTAGAAAAAAATAAAATTAATGTCTAATACCAAATCCGCTTTAGATACCCCCCTTAACAACTTGATAGATTAACAATTGAAAACCCTCCTGCCTCGGAGCCTTCTGCCCCCTGCCTCTTCTCAAGGATAAGATGGGTTTAAGAATCGTATTTGGTATAATTAAATCTTATCGAAAATAATTGGGTCTAAAACCCCGCCTTTGAAGGCGAATCGTTTTTGAGACAAAGCTTCAATCTTTGTCCCAAAAACCACTTCTGTGCGATAGCGCCGGAACGTAGTGAGGAACTTCTGACTTCGTTAATTGGCATATCTTTGTAATAATTGAGAAATTTCTGGGTTATAAATCCGTAGATAATTCCAATAATTACCAAACACCGATTCCACATAACCTTTAGTTTCTCGAAAGGGGATTTTTTCCACAAAAACATCAGGATCATTAACCCGATATCTTCTCACCCATTTTGATACATTCCCTGGTCCGGCGTTGTAACTGGCGATCGCTAATAAAGAGTTATTACTATATTCAGAATGGGTATAATTTAAGTACCAAGTTCCCAAATTAATATTATCATTAGGATCGGTTAAAGAATAGTTTTCTAAATTAATTTTATTCGCCACCCATTCCCCGGTTGCTGGCATTACCTGCATTAATCCGGTTGCCCCAACAGGGGACTTGATTTCGGTTTCAAAACGGGATTCTTGACGCATTAACGAGGTAACTAATAGGGGATTTAATTGACGACGACCAGACCATTCAATGATGGTATTATAGAAAGGAAAAGGAAATAAAGCTTGCCAATATTTGTCGGTTTGTCTAAGTTCTTTCCATTCCTTTTCTTGTTGGGGATCATCCTTTTTCTGAAGATACCAAACTTGATTAATCCCTTGAAGATTTTTCCCCTGAACTAATTTTAATAAGGCATCGGTAAACCCTTCATTAACGGTCAATGTTTGACGCTCACCGATTTCCGCTTGGAATAAGGTAATGGCATCATTATCCTCTCCCAAACGATACAATTCTTTAAACATTTGAGAACCGGCCGGGGGAAGGGGACGGGTATTCGGTTTATTCACCTGGGGCAACATTTGACGAACATTGTTAAAGTTCCCTACATTCCAGCCTAACTGCACCGCCGATCGCCAAGCGTAGTAAGATTGAGGATGACGGGCAACCACGTGTTCAAAGGCGGATTGAGAGTCTTGTATACGACCTAATTTTTGGGCCCATTTTCCCACCCAAAAGGCTGCTTTCGGGGCAATGGAACTATCAGGGTTATGGGTGGTAATGGGTTGGGCCCAAGTCCATGCTTTGAGTGCGTCTCCTTTGTCTGCTGCTTCTTGAGCCACTTGCCAACGATATTCCGCCGTTGCGTCAGACTTGGGATATTTCGAGAGAAGGGTTTGACGCACCTTCGCGGCTTCTGCCTTCCTATTCAACTTATCTAGCAATGCAGCCTTGTCTAAAAGGGCTTCTGGGGCTTGTTCTGGGAATTTTTTGATAATTTCGTCAAAATAAGTGATAGCGGTTTCTGGGGGAGATAATTGCGCCAATCGTTTTAAGGCCAGGGCTGTTTCTTGGGCTTTAGGGAAGCTAAACATTAGCTGACGATAAGCAGCGATCACCGTTTCTTTATTATCTCCTGGGGGTTGAACTTGTTGTCCCCTAGCAATGCGATAGTAATTTTGGGGGGTTTTGGGGGCGTTTTGGTAAGCCATGGCCGCTTTGTAATAGTCATTGACTTTCCAGTAACCATCAGCGATCAGTTTCCAGTCTTCGGGGGTGAGTTGAGCGCCATAGTCATTAACCAAGCGATCGCGGATCTTATTGGTATTCCTGTCGTAAGCTGCATATTTAGCTAACAACAACAGTAATTGAGGTTGTTGGGGGTTTTCTTTTAACCGTTCACGGATTACCTTTTGAATACTGGGGTGTTGGGGGAATTGTTCGATCCCTTGATCCCAATAACTGGCATCATATTTTCCCAGTTGATAGAATGCTTCAGCAGAAGCTAAAGAGTCAGGATAGGTTTCTATGAGTTCTTGCCAAGTTGCTTGAGCTAAGTCGGTTTCATTGGTTAACTCATAACCTCGACCCCGTTTGAGGAGAATATAGGGGACTAAGGTGGGATATTCTTTTTCTAACCCTTCTAGTTGTCGTAAAGCTGGCCCCCCTTCGTATTGTTTAAGGAGATCATTCGCTAATAAATAACGGGCCCGACTTCTTTCTAGGGAGAGGGTTTCTGAAGAGGCTATTTCTTGTAGTTGTTGCTGCCGTTGTTGAGCAGGAACTTCAGCTAAAGTGAAGACAACGGAAGGTTTGTTGATGTCTTCTTCGAGGACAGTTTCGATTTTGGACTGTTGTCTTTGTTCCAGCCATTCTACGACTCTCGGAGTCAAGACGACAGTGCTAATCGCACCAACCAACAATACACTAGAAGCAATCAGAAGCGGACGTTTATCTTTAAGTGGCTTAAGCATTCCATTCCCACACACAACAGTTTAAGAATATATTATACGCCTAAGATTCTTTAGACAAATTTTAGCTTAAATCTCGAAAGAAGCCCCACGCCATAAATACTATAAAAATAACTATATTTTGGCGTGGGATGAATTTCGAGCAATAAATTAACCCGCGTAGCGTCCAGATTACACAAACCTATGCTATCATACTTTATAGCAAACCCAGTTAACTCTAATATGCTCAAGGTCGTCAAAGTAAGGCTATATCCAAATACAGAACAAAAGCAGTCGCTAGAGCAAAGCTTTGGTAACTGCCGATGGTTGTGGAATTATTGCCTGAACTTGATGAACCAAA
>JAAUYD010115304.1_pt1 | contig 22608 bp, 18 predicted proteins | sample 7278101 | NCBI WGS metagenome assembly JAAUYD01 (sample SAMN14350128, study PRJNA611818) | marine sediment metagenome | isolation source: surface marine sediment (0.6m) | place: French Polynesia: Moorea | collected 2018-08
TCAACCAGGTTTATCGGTAAAAGTCAAGTCTGGCATGGCTTATATTTAGCGATCGCCTTACTCATCAAAAAAAATATTTACTATTCTTACACAGTAAGTTCGGTAGAACCCAGGATATTAGCGACGGGGTTGTAAAAATTCAAGTAGTAGAAGGAAGGTTAGAAAATATAGAAATAGAAGGTCTAAAACATCTTAAAAAAAGCTACATAAGTTCTGGTTTAAGGCAAGTAACCCGAATGCCTCTAAACGTTAATGAGTTACAGCAGGCTTTAGAAAAATTAAAACGAGAACCTTTAATTGAACAAGTAGAAGCTGAATTAGTGCAAGGTACTAGCCGTGGTTCTAGTGTTTTAATTTTGGGGATTCAAGAAGCACGCATTATTGATGGGAGGCTTATAGTTGATAACCACAATTCTCCTTCTATTGGGGAGATACAAGGGATAGTATTCTTGAGTCATAAAAATTTGTTAGGTATAAGAGATCGCGCAGAGTTCCAGTATAATTTAACAGAAGGATTTTCTAACTACGATATTAACTATAAAATTACCCTTAATTTTGAAGGAACAGCTATTGGTTTCGGCTACCGAAAGGGCGAAAGTCAAATTATCGAAGAGCCTTTTAATGAAGTCGATATTCGTGCCGAAGCAGATACTTTTTCTTTAGATTTTATTCTCCCGATCATAAGCTCACAAACTACTGAATCGAATATTAGTTTTAGTTTTGATCGAGCTTTAAGTAAAACTTTTATTTTTGGGGATAAACCATTTTCTTTTGCCGATGGGACAGATAATGGTCGTTCTCAATTATCTGTATTTCGCCTCAAGGGGGATTTCCTCAAACGGTCTAATAACAGTGTTCTTTCCGTCAGATCTCAGCTTAGTTGGGGCGTTGATTTGTTTGATGCTACTGTTAACGAAAATGCCCCTGACGGATTATTTTTGAGTTGGGTAGGGCAGCTGCAATTTGCAATTGCCTTAGATAAAGACCAAGATATTGTCTGGATTACAAGCATTACGACTCAACTAGCAAATGATTCTCTGTTGCCGTTCGAGAAAATTACTTTGGGCGGAGTCAGTACAGTGAGGGGCTATCGTCAAAATAGTTTTGTTGGAGACAATGGAGTTGTAGCTAGTATTGAGGTGGCTTTTTCCGTGTTTGAAGGTCAAAAAGGCGGGGAATTGAAGTTGAGTCCTTTTTTCGATGTAGGAAGAGTATGGAATACAAATGGTGAAGAAGGTCAATCTTTGGCTAGTCTGGGGTTGGGAATAGATTGGCAAATTCGAGATTTTCTTGGAGTGAGGCTGGACTTGGCTATTCCTCTCATCGATGTGGAACAACGTGGAGATTCTCTCAGCGATAATGGTATTTCATTTTCTGTGGAGTTTTCTCCTCTTTAATTAACTACTAAAATCAAATTTGACCAAATAGCGGGATGAAAATTGTGATTACGAATCATGTTAATTTGTGCTTGGCGTAATGCTTCATCTGGAGATATTTCATCTTTAATCAAGCCATCATAAAAATGTGTAATTAATTCAACCTGTGTCATATCATTTACAGACCACAAACTGCCAATAGTGTTACTTACTCCAGAACGAATAGCCACTCCTGCCAAACCCAAAATGGCACGTTTATTCCCTGCTGCTGTCTCGCAAGCACTTAAAGTTAGTAGTTCAATAGGATTTTGAGGAAAATTAATTTGATGGTTACTTAATATATTTTCCAGATCGATTAAACTTATTTGACCTTGGTAAGTCTGTAGAAAAGAATCTTCGAGAGTCCCATTAAATTGAGCATGAGTAGCTATATGAACTAGAGGAAAATTCTGGCTTTTTAACTCTTGCCTTACTTTATCGACAATAAAATCGGTATCTAAATATTGTTTAACTTCAACAATGTCTCTAATTAAGTTTATTTCTTCTTTTACATAGGGTAAGCCAGGAAAGGCTTCTGTTTCAGAAGACAATCCAAAAGCCAAGATTTTAGTTTTGCTTATTTTCTGTTTAATTTTTTCAAATTGTATATTTAAACCTAAAGAGGTAGATAATACGTATTTTTCCACTAAAAATTGATGTCCATCATGTAAAGCGGACATTGGAACGTTGCGAAGTATCCCATCATTGATAAAAATTAAAGTATCAAGTTGATTTAAAGCCAGTTCTGATTCTATTGGCTTGATTAACAGATTGTATATCTGTTTTCCTGAAAATAAATAGTTGTCATTATGCCGACTTTCTAGGTCTAATCGCCATTGTTGAACTATTTTTTCTAACCGAGATGAACTAATATCTATTTTGACGCTTTTGAGCTTTTCATTTTGGGTTTGCAGAATCAAATAAGTTTGTTCTGGGAGAATAATAGTGTGAATTAACCCCGTTTTCTTTTGAGTATTTTCTGAGGAGAATTGTAGCTCCTTGTTTATCTCCAAACAATGATCCCCAAAATAGTTTTCCAATTCACTCAATTGCAGTAAATCTCTAATTTCTAAAGCTCGCTTAATTTTTTTTTGTGAAGGATTATTGGATAAGAGCAATTGGATTAGTTCTCGATAAACTGGTTCAATTTCAAGCTCAAAATCTATTTGTTTTTTTTGTGCAATTGCTATATCGTTTCTAATTCTTTGTAGAGATGAGAGCGAATTCTCATAAGCTTCTATAGCTTTATTTGTTTGCCCCAAAACATTATAAATACGAGCCTGTTGCCAATCCCATTGATATAAACTATCATCAGCTTGGACTGTAGAAGCAGCTAATCTAGCTTGATTCGTCCATTCCATAGCTTTTTCATATTGTCTTTTTTGAGAGTAGTACTTGCCAAGATGACCTAAAACAAAAGAGCTAGAGCGAGGATCATTGATTTGTTGAGCTATTTCTCTAGCTTTAATTAATGTGGGTACTGGATTCTCTTTAAATTTGCTCAGATTGATTAAAGTATAAACTTTACGAACGGAGTGGGGAAGAGCAGATAAATTCGTCTCGGCTTTTTGTAAATAATAATCTTGATTAAAATTTTGTTTTCCTTTACTTACTTTGACTAGTTGTAATAAAGCCTCTACAGTAACTAAAGATGGAATATTCTCGCTCTCTTTCACCGCTTTTTTAGCAGCTTCTAGAGCAAGATCACGATTTAACAATGATTTTTTGGGTAAAAGGCTATAATTTTGCGCTCTTGTCCAAAAAAGTTTACTGAGATTAGTCTGGGCAACAGTTTTTTCCCTGGGATTAGAAGCATATTGTAAGCTGCTGTGATAATTTTTTTCAGCTTCTAGATATTCTCCTTGAAGAATCTTGATATTTCCCAGAGTTAAATAAGCTGTCGTGAGAAGAGTATCCACCTTATTTTCACCTTGAATAAGCTCGAATGCTTCAGTTAATCTTGAGGTGGCGAAAAGAGTTTGACCCAAGGCAAGATAAGCTCTTGCTATATCGATTAGGGTAGCAGCTAAAAGATAGCGAAATTGAGTATCTTCTGTTTCTCGATAAATATTAATGCTACTGTTCCAATGTCTTATTGCTGCTCCATATTTTCCTATCTGAAAAAAGGTTGACGCTATATTCGATTGGATTAAAGCTAGTTCTTGTTGAGACAGAGAGCTTGGTTTTTGCTCAATTATTTTCAGCCACCAAAAAAGGGCTTGTTGATATTGATTGGCTGAGTAGGCCTCCGAGGCTAAAGTTGATAGTCGATTGATTTTTTCTCTTCCCTTATCTTCAGCCTTTGCTGTTTGATAAGGCATCAAACACGAACAAGCTATAAAGAATATTGCTCCTAAAATGTTCTTGTTAAAAATCCGCATAGACTGTGAACTTGAAGCTTGTAGCAAAGAAGCCAACTTTTTAAGTAAAATTACTGAGTATCATATCGTAGGCGCAACTATGTTAGATTTATTTTTTACTACAATGATGCTCTTTGACAGTAATTTTGCCCCAAACAGCAATTTTTCCTCAAATATATTAACACAAAAGGGCAATAGAAATAGTAGTACCAACGATACTAATACCGCTACTACTTCTAACGATACCACTACCACTGCTACTTCTAGTGATCGAGCTTACTCTAGGTCTTCATTGTTTGAATTCAAACCCCGGAGGAACTATAGAACCCCTGGGGGTTCTAGGGGTTGTCCTGATAAAGTAACAACCGCGATTGCCTTGCTAGTTCCTCAAGATCATATTCCACTAACGATTTCTTCTCATCCTACATTCTGGTGGTATTTATCGGAAAAAATATCTTTGCCCATACTTTTTACCTTGCTTGAGCCTGGGCATAAACCTATATATAGTAAAGAGTTTAAAGCAAATAGTTCAGGGTTTATGGCTTTAACTTTGCCTGAAACCGCTCCTCCTTTGGAAATCGGGAAAGAATACCGTTGGAGTGTCTCAATTATTTGTAATCCCCAAAAACCTTCTCAAAATATATATACTGAGGCTTGGATTGAAAGAGTAGATGCAACACAAGTAAAGGTAGAAGAACAAACAGAACTTTCTTGTCATCTAGCTTACGCCCAGTTAGGACTTTGGTATGATGCTTTATCCTGTAATTTGGGATTCAAGCAAGCTTCCTTCAAAAAGGAGGTGAATCAAGATATCTTATTCTTATTAGAAGAAGTAGATTTAGATTTGATATTAGATAGTCAAGATTTGTCCCTAATCAATAGCCTGGAGACAAATTGATGTTTTTTTTTCTTTGAATTTTAACAAGCAATTATTCTAGAAAAGCCATTTTAAGTACTAATATATTAATTTATTTACTGCAATAAATAGTATAAAATCTTTAGGGTTCAGTACTATTCCATCAAACTGATTCCTAACATACCAGGCAAATAGAGAGATAACAGCAGAAAGAACCCAAAAAGTACTCATCTCCATATGGCAAATTTATCAAAATTTTTGCTTACAGTTATGATTAGCTCAATATCTTATTTTGGGTTAATTTCCAGTGGATGGTTGCGAGAAATGGAGTATAAGATATACGATCAATATGTTAAACTCTGTTCTAAAAAAAATCAAGATGAAAAAATTGTTATTGTTGCTTTAACTGAAGAAGATATAGTAAAAATTGGTCATTTTCCTGTGAGTGATGAAATTTTAGGGAATGTGTTGTTAAGAATTAGAGAACAAAATCCCCGTGTAATGGGTCTAGATTTTCATCGCAATGTCAAGACAGGAGGTTCAGATAAGTCTAGTCTAGAACTAGCTTTAATTTATCGCAATACTCCTAACCTTATAGGAGTACAAAAAACAACAGGAGACAATCCACTAGAAAAACCGATTTTACCTCATCCTGAATTAAAAAAGGCGGAAAGAGCAGGTGCTAGCGAAATAATACAAGATAAGGAAGGTAAGAGAGAGATTGTACGTCGAAGTTATCTATATCTTCAAGATTCAAACAAGAAAATAATTCCTAGTTTTGGTTTGGTTTTAGCTTCAAAATATTTAGAAAAAGAAAATATTAAGTTTGGTCAAAATAAATCTTGGTTAAATTTTGATAATATTTATAATCTTTTCCCTCCTTTAAGAGAAAATTGGAAATTTTATTCAGGAGATTCAATTGATAATTATCAAATTTTAATCAATTATTGCTCTTCGCAAAAATCTTTCAAAACAATTAGTTTTTCGAGGGTATTAAGTGAAGATTTTTCCAGGGATTTTTTTGAAGATAAAATTGTTTTATTGGGAGCAATGAGTCCAACAGTCAATGATATTTTCAGGATTCCTCATCAAAAAGCAATTCCTAGAGGCGATGAGGATTTAACTTTTGGGGTAGAAATTCATGGCTATTTAGCTAGTTTTTTGATTAATTATACTTTAAATCCGAATCAAGAAAAACTCCTGAATTTTTTGCCTATATTAATTGAATATAGTATTTTATCTCTTTTATTGTTAGGGGGGTCTTTTGTCTTGATTTTTTGGCTAAATAATCAATCAAAAAAAATTATTTATTTAATATTATTTTCTATAACTCAAGTCGTTTTTGTTGTATTTTTAGGAGTAGTTGGTTTTTTACATGGCTGGTGGATTCCCGTAATAAGTTATATATATGTTATATTAATCATTAGTTTGACATCTAGTTTTTTTATCTATATTGAGCAACTCAAACAAGAAAATTCAATCTTGGAAGAAAAGGTCAAACAAAAAGCTAAGAAGTTAGAAGAAGCCTATAAAAAGATAGCAGCCCAGGAAAAAATAATTGCTTATCAAGAATTAGCACGAACCTTGTCTCATGAAATCAAAAATCAAACAAATATAATTAGAGCTAATGCTCAAAATTGTTATAATAACCTTTTAGAAATTAAGCAAATTATTGATGAAAATTATTTTTTATTTGACGAAGATAGTGAAGAAGAATTCATCAATCCTAGTCAATTATCCTCACAAGGTTTAGAGAAATTAGTTAGAATTGATGACATAGTGAATAAAGTAACTTCTATTCTTCAAGAATTCGATATGAATACTGGTAGAGAAAACCTTGAAGTAAACTTGATAAATCTCAATGAATTATTGAAAACAATAGTTGATGAATCTACTGTAATTAAGCCAGTCGAAAATCTTAAAATAGAGAATAATTTTGATAATTCCTTAATTTGTTTTTTGGGAGTAGTACAACATATTGAAAGAGCCTTTGAAAATATAATTTTGAACGCTTGCGATTCTCTTATCTTTAAAAGCAGTGAATTGAAAAATTTTGTACCTATTTTAGAACTGGTAACTAAAGATAAAGATAATTTTATAGAAATAAGAATTAAAGATAATGGCAAAGGGATTGCCCTTGAGAATCAAGGTCATATATTTGATTTACACTGGAGTACAAAAAGCGAGATAGGAGGGAAAGGATTAGGATTATATTTTGCCAGAAATCTCATTCGTGAACATGGTGGAGATATTGAGGTTGAATCAAAAAATGGAGAGTATGCTGAATTCATAATTACACTACCAAAAACTTGAAATCCTCCTCGACTTAAAGGTCAAGGAGTAATTGACGTTAATTTTGTTGACACAATAAGTCTTCGGCTTTTTCGGGGGCAGCAACCAGTAGAACTCTACCATCTGGGGTTGTAATCATTTTATTGGCAGGAATAATAGGATCGCCATGCTGCCAATTACTTTCTTCAATAATTATAGGTTCGACCGAGGTATTTCTAGATAGTGAACCAATCCCCGTCAAAGTTGAATTGGAATCGCTATATTCTGAATTAGGATTGAGAGGTAATCCACCCGTTCCACCCACAACGAAACTTCCTCTTTGTCGGTTTTTGTCTAAACAACTATTATTAAAAGTCTCAGCTAGAGGAATTATATTCAATTCTGGTTGTTCTAAGTCTTTTTGTAAATCATTATCTGGCGTGTTAATAGTAATTGTTCCATCTAATCCAAAGTCAGAAGAAGCAGAAACAACAAAATCGTCAGATACAAAGTAACCAGTAGTATCGATGGTGATATTACCACCATTGCCCTGTAAGGCATTAGCTGTGATTTGACTACCATTAAGACCAGTGAATGTATCAGCATTTATAGTTACATTGCCACCGTTGCCTTCTCCTCCAACTACTGAAGCTGAGATGTCACTTTTGTTTAGAAGTTGTAGGTGATCACTGTTTAGAGTTATATTTCCCCCAGTATCAGCACTCTCAAAAATGTCAGTGCTAATTTCTGCTTGATTATTGAGAGTTAACCGCTCCGCTTGGATATTAATTTGACCGCCACCAGTTAGTTCTGAAGTAGCTGTAATTGAAGCACTATTGTTGTTGATATTATTGGCAGTAATATTGATAACACCTGCATCTCCAATTTGAAAATCCCCAAAAGGATTATTGCCAAGTCCTAGATCGATACTGCTAGTGGTAATAGTACTATCAGCACTTAGAAATAAGTTGTCAACTGTCAGATCAATTAAACCTGCATCTCCCCCATTAAAAGAAGTAGAGTCTATTCTAGCTCTTTCTGCTAAATGTAGATTTTGAGCATTAATAGTGATTTCTCCTCCAGGGCTGCGAGAAACAACAGTAAAAGCGATAATACCACTAGCGATTTGTGTATCAAAAAGCTCTGTATCATCTGGAACAGCAGGGTTAACTCCTCTAACTTCAATATTTTGAGCATTGATCTTGATATCACCAGGTTTACCAGTTGCACCACCGATAGCACTAGCTCTAATTTGTGAGCCATCAGTTACCTTTAAATCATTGGTGTTAATAGTTATATCACCACCAGTCCCAAACCCATCGGTAGTTGAAGCAGCCACACCACTTGTAAGATCGGGAAAAAAAGGATTAGAGCCTGTTAATTCAATAATATTGGCGTTGATATTAATATTTCCTGCATTTCCTCCTCTTAAAGAATCAGCACTAATTATTGCCCCATCAGCTACTTGCAAGGTATCTGCATGAATAATGATATTTCCACTTTCTCCACTTCCCCTAGTTCTAGTAATTAAGCTACTAGGGAGAGATGTATTGATATTATTTATGCTAGTTAATTCAATATTTTGAGCATTGATATTAATATCACCTGCATTGCCATTACTTCTAGTATCGGCTCTTATCTGTCCACCATCAGTTATTAATAAATTATCGGTATTGATGTTGATAGAACCTGCATTGCCTTCATTATTTGTTGAGGTAGAGATTCTACTAGAAAAATCAGAATTAATGGGATTAATTCCAATTAATTCAATATTTTGAGCAGTGATGTTAATATCTCCTCCGTTTCCATTGTTTTTACTGTCGGCTCTTATCCTAGCCCCGTCAATTAACCTCAGAGAATTGGTATTAATAATTATATTGCCTGCGTTACCTCGTAATTTATTTCCTTGTCTGGTTTCGGTGGATAAGCCAGTTAAAAGGGATATATCTCTATTGTTGAACTCAATTAATTCTATATCTTCGGCATTGATAATTAAGTTACCACCTTCACCAGAACCAAAAACATCGGTTAATATTCTTCCTCCACCAGATACTAAAAGACTTTGAGTGTCAATATTTACATCTTTTCCTGTTCCTCCAGCACTTTCAATTGCTACTGAAGTTTCAATCGAAGTTAAATAGTCAAAATTAAAGGGATTAATACCTGTTACTTCTATATCATTGGCTGTAATATTAAGTTCTCCAGTAGTACCATTGCCAAAAACAATAGCTCGGATCTGTGAACCATCACTCATGTATAATCGCTTTGTCTCGATATCAATATTTCCTCCAATTCCATCTACATTGTCTGAAGCAATAACACTGACAAAGCGATCGCTAGTTACTCCTGACATCTGTAGAGAATTAGATTCAATGGTTACACCGCCTCCAGCGCCGTTTACAGTATTAGACAGGATAGCGGAGCCATCATTAACATTAATTTCCTGTCCTCTGACTTGAATAGCACCGCTACTGTCACCACTGGTATCTATTGAAGCTGCTTGGAGCAGACTAATATCTTGAAAATTATTAACCCCTTCATAATCAAATTTCCAACCTTCAGAAACAGAGGTTAATCCGACTGTTTCTCCCGCCCCGACGCTTCCTAACTCTATCCGTCCTTCAACAGCAGTTATATTACCTCCTTCTAAAGTTATATCACCACCTAATAAACCAAAAGTTTGACCTGATTTCACTTCAATTCCTGTGGGTCTATCATCTCGAATGATATTAAATTCGGGAATAGGAATACTAAGATTATTTCCTCTTCCTTCTACAATAATACTTCCTGGGTTACTGCCGAACCCCAACCCTATGGGAACGCTGATGGTGAGAGTAACATTAGGATTGTTGGTTGGAACAGCAAAACTTGTACCATCAGCAAATTCAACCCTATTGGCGGTAGTAGCGATAAATGAACCACCAATATCTAAAGAGGCATTTTCACCAAAAATAATGCCATTGGGATTAATCAAAAATAGATTGGCAGTTCCTTCAACTCCCAAAGTCCCCAAGATTTCAGAAATATTATTCCCATTCACTCGGCTAAAAATATTAGTAATCCCGTCTGGGTTTGCAAAATAAACTTTATTACCTTCGCCAACATTAAATTCTTGAAAACTGTGAAACAGATTACTGCCTCTTGTCGCGCCTCCTTCTATACGAGAGCGCAATTCATCGATTGAATTGATTATGGAACTTTCTGACCCTAGAATCTGGTCTGGAATAACTTGAGCTAAACTAAAAGCTGGAAAAACCCCTAAAATGCTAGGAACTAGAGTTGTTAAAGACAACCAAATGCTGGGCTTCATATTTTCTCCTAAAAATTAATTTCGTCAAATTGTTAAAAAACAGAAAATATTACTATTGCAAAAGCTTTGACCTCAGTGTAATTAATTAAACAAGAAAAGATGTTTTAGTATTGTCAGCTTTAAGGGATATATTTACTATTTTTCATTTTCCACAGCCAAAGATGAGCATCATTAAATACCAGTTCTATCTTTGTGTTGTACTTTTGTTGAAGTTCTTTTCGCAACTGTTCTGATAAACCCAATAAAAAAATATTTTTATAGGTTGGCGGAATTTCTATTTCCGTTTCATAATCTTGTTTTTGCCATCCATCTACTAGTAAAAAATGTTCATTTTCTTCCAATAAATAGCTCAGTGCTAGGATGTTTCCAAAGTTGATTCCCTTCGAGCTACTAATAATTAGAGGATTTTGCTCCTGATTGATCAACTCGGCAACTTGATGAAGATTATAGCTCACTACTTTAGTCCAAGCTGTTGGAGATTGAAAATTAAATGCACAAGAGATAATTCCTGCTGTAATAATAATGGCATACACACTCTGGGTTATTTTACTTTTCAGGTTGTTTTTTGCCAACCAACCAACCGCTAAGGCAAAAGCAACTATTAATTGAATTCCTAAAAATGTCGGCATTAGATAGCGACTAGCTGTAGAACGTTGTCCTCCTAAAGTTAAATCTAGAAAAGCTAATGGCAGAAAAGTACTTCCAGTTAAAATAATGGGTAATAGCCATACAGTTTTTGGTGAACGAACAATTAGTTGATAAAAAGAAAAGCCAATAATATTCAAACAAAAAGCCAGAATAAAATAGCTTAATAATGTATGAAAGCCAAGGTTTCCGTTAAAGTCTAAATTTTCAAAGGGCAGAATAAAAAGCTTAACAATATGCAATCCCCAAATTTTAAAAAGTGTTATCCAAGCAATGGGAACGCTCGACCAAACTGCTCCTGTCTCCAACCAACTTTTTACTGCAAAAACTAGCCAGGGCAAGAAAGCAACAATAGCTGCCAAAGAGGCTATTAAACAAAGAAATACTTGTTTAGTTAAACGATAATCTTCTTTAATAAATCCGTAAAAAACGTAACCAACTATTACTAACCCAGACAAAGAAAATGTATAAAGACTAACGATTGAGGTAATTGCGTAAATTGCCCAACTAATAGAATTATTATGTTTCCAGGCTGCTAAAAGCGCAATACTCAACGCACAAACCGTCAAGCTCCATAGTGCGTATTCTCTTGCTTCTTGAGCATACATAACTTGCAAAGGTGAAACAGCAAATAAAGCTATTGTCGTCCAAGCAATTAGAGAAGAGCGAAATATCAGTCGAGACAATAAATAAATACAAGGAAAAATTAACAAACTTGCCAAAGCGGACAAACTACGAATAACAGATATAGAATTTCCAAATACAGACATCCAAAGACGCACCAATAAATAGTAGATAGGAGGATGTTGAGCGTCTTCAAATGCAAGAGATCTAACTGTATCTAACCAAGTACTATTGGCGCGTAAATTTTGATATTGCAATACGTCTTTCAAGGTATGAATTTGCCCATTAAATAAAAGCTGATTAATTTCTCGTCCTGTGTATCCCGCAGCCCTAAATATTGTGTAAGCTTCATCATGCCAATAAAGTTGATGTCCGAGATGGGTCAGTCGAAAAAATATGCCTAAAACAATTGTTATGGCAATAAAAACAATCAACCACTTTTGTCTAGAGTTAGTTATAAGTTTTAGCAAAAATTTACCTCTTAAAGTTTCTGAAAGAAAAGACCGAGCATAAATTTTGGTGAAAAGACATTATTTTTTGGGAAAACTACTTGGAAGAAAGAATTTCTGGGTTTTTTTGTAATATTACCAGTTTTATCCTTAAAATCAATCAACAATCCGTAGTTCCGTCGCAAGTGCCGTATTTCACTTTTTTTTTGACCTATAAAGCTGCTCCTGAACTAAGGGAATGATTTCTCGCTTTGGGGGAAAATCCATTAAGATATTAGGTAAAGGACGGGGGACAAAAAAAGAGTTGGTGAGAATCCGCCTCTGTCGATAGGATTTGAAGAATGGAAAAAAGCGCAGTTAGAAGAAGAAGTGAAAGTAGAAGAGAAGAAGAACGACTCATAGCAATGCTCAATGGAAGGAGGGTCAGGAGGACAATAAACCCACTTCCTGGGACTGTATATGTAACCGTGAGTGAATTCAAACAACTCATGGCACAAAAGCATGAGAAAGAACCACCCGCTAGAACACTTGATAACGTATTTTCTCAAACTAAAGAAGAGACACGCCATAGCAGAATAAGAAAAGAAAGAAGAGGAGAAGATAATCAGCCAACAGAAGAACGCTTAATACCCATGCTCAATGGGAAAAGGGTCAGGAGGAAGAAAAATCCTGACCCTGGTACAGTATTTGTTCGGAGGAGTGAATACCTAGCAATAATTCGAGATGATGGTACTAATTCTCAATTAGACAAATCATTTGATTCATATTCATTACGCAAAAAACGTAGCACCAAACCCCTTTTGCCAAAAACTTCCATTTCTGCAAAAGAGCAGCGTATTAAGATAAAAACTTTTGCCAAAGAAATGTCTTCTGAGATGGTAGAGCTATTTGCGAATGAGATTATTCCCGAAGAAATTCGTAATTCTATGTCTTCTGAGGAGCTAGAATTTAAAAAACACGAATTGTCAGGAGATTTGGCTGAAACAATCAACAGTCGGCTAACTTGGGCTTTTCACCAGGCAACTTTAGAGTCTCAAGGTCGTCTTGATTATTTTTGATCTAGGCATAGGGGAGGTTCAATCACGTAGGCAAAAGTAAGAGTATAACGGTAAGCGATCGCTTTTATATTGCTATATAATATTTCTTATCTTATCTGTGAATAGAATGGCTAAAAAAAACTGAGTTTTAGGCAAATTGTACTTCTTTATAAATATACTGATTCAATAGTAGGAGACTTAGCTAGAGACATTTTATATGACGAGAACTTTCCTTTTAGAGCATCTCAAGAGAACCAGAAAAAATATCTAGAAGAACAATGTTTTGTTGAATTAGATATTTTCGAGGAATTAGTCAATCATTATCAAAATCAAGAAAAGACACCAAAGCCATTAATAGACCTATCATACCAAAACACATTTCAGCAAATAGAACGTCAGGGAAAAAAATGCCTAGAGGAAGATAAAAAGGATACTATCCGCACATTATGGGTAGAAAATGGACTTTATAGTCCATACGGTTCGGAAATTATTAAAATTCCTACATATCCTAATAGACAAGCTCATAAAGATGTCTTAGAAGTGTACGCTCATTATTTTCGTCGAGAATTTGGTTATGATTTTGTTCAGTTTGATGCAAGTGAAGAATCTTACGTATATAATCATATAACAAAAAAACAAGAAAGAAATGATTTTTGTGGTTGGTTATTCACTTGTCCAAAAAATTGTCATAGAGACTCTATAGGAATGGTCAAAACCGTAGGTGGATGTTGTTTTCGCTATCGGGAATATTCTAATGCGCCTTCTGGTTGGGCTTTATGTTGGATTTGGTTGCACCCTTATTATCGTAACAAAGGAATTCTAAGTAAAAAATGGCAGTTGTTTCAAAAAGAATTTGGTGAAAATTTTTATGTAGAGCCACCTTTTTCTAGAGCTATGGAAAAATTTTTGTCTAAAGTAGGATACAAAGATCCTGGGGAAATTGAGGAATATTAAGTAATTGTTATTAGGGATTGGGGGCTTTTTATAACATCAAAAATCTCACTGTTCTTCATACCCGCGCAATATACGATGAAGGAGTTGCTTCCGATAAACCTCTTTAGCATGGGTATGATCCTTGCAGACATCAGTTTTAAACTTTCCCGCGCCCAGAGTGTTTTTGCCACCCCAAGTTCTACGTACAACCCATTCCCCGAAAAGGTTTTGACAGAGTTCGATACTATAGTAGCGTGTTCCTTTATGCCACTGGGAAGATTGCCATTGTTCCATGTCGTAGTGGATCATTTCTTGTCGGCGAGTTGTCAAATCTGGTAGTATTCTACTTTCAAATGGCTCATTAAAGACTTGTTGATTTTTAAAACAAAACCTGGAAAAATTTAAGGTAGCTGTTGGAGCAGCCACCTTATCATTCTTATATTTTTTCCGTGTGAAGAACGGAAGCAATCTTGTTGTAGAAAAGATTAACAATAATGAATAATACCAAAAGATTGGATTCTGGGCAATCGTTATTGTCTGCACCATCGCCTATTGCATCTAAGGTCGAGGTAAAGGACATCAACCTATCTCCCTTATCCCATAACGGAAACACAATATTAACCTCCTCTGAAAGAGAACGAAAAGAAGCAGAAGCACTCAAACAAGAAATCATTTCCCTTTCCCGTCAATTCTTCGCCACCTTGGGAGAGAAACTTAAGTATGTTCGAGATCGTAAGTTATATCGATTTGAAGCAAAAACATTTGGGCAGTGGTGCGAAGAACAGCTTGGGATGAAACGTTTTTATGCCCATCGATTAATCAGAGCTTCTGAAGTTTATGAAAATGTTGCCCATGGGCAACAAATAATCCCAGAAAATTTGTTGCCCACTAACGAAAGACAGGTGCGTCCTTTGACTAAGCTACCGCCAGACCAGCAAGTAGCCCTCTGGGTCAAGGCGGTAGAGGAAGGTGATAAGATGCCCACAGGAAAACAGATAGAGCGACTAGTCAAAGAAAAGGAAAGAATGGAAAGAGAAGTCAGATATCAAACCCATACAGAACGCTTTAAGGTGGGAGACGTGGTCAGGATTACCGCCAAGTACAACAGTGAACTCAAAGACTATCACCATTGTTGGGCGCAGATTGTGTCAGTGGAAGAGTTCAGCTACACAGTACTAACTTGGAAAGGAACTGTGGATAATGTTGCCCATGGCGATTTGATGTTAATGCGAGTGACAGATAAAGATGAAGCAGGTACTTTGCTATCTCAACTCAACAAAATTAGAGAGGAAAAATCAAAAGATTCAGATTGTACCGCTTTTCTGCATTACCTCGGTACGAAACCTGACCCCAGTGTTTCAGAGTGGGCGAATCTTGTTCTTGATTTGACTTTGGGTTAAAGTGAGATCGCGTTTTCCCCAAATGAGATCGCTATTCTCCCGCCCGACTCAGACTAAGGACATTTACATTGCCGACTTGGCAAAGTCGGAAAAATTCCCGAATTTTTCCGACACCAATGGTCTGTAAATATTTGACCTGCGCTCGTTGATTGCGATTCAATGAAATATTATGGGTCTATGAGGGCAGTAGAGATGAAAATAGACCGTCACGGTCGGGCTAAAATTCTCACCCAGTATGAAATTCAACTGTTATTCAACGAAGGATTTACCCTCAATCCTGTCCGAGATCGTACTCTGTTTGCTGTCTGTCTCTACACTGCCTGTCGGATCAACGAAGCTTGTACCCTGCACACCAAAGATGTTTACGACAGTAGAAACCGCGTCCGTCCCAACTTATTAATCCGCAAGGCTCACACGAAAGGAAAGCTTGCAACTCGTACTATTCCAGTAATAGAAGATTTGAAAGTTAGACTCAAGCAATACAAACCATCATTAACCAACAGATATCTGTTTCCAGGCAGGCATGGGCAAGGTCATCTACACCCTGACTCTGCTAGTTGGATTTTACGAGAAGCTTGTAAAAGAGTAGGCATCGAAGGAGTCAGCACCCATAGCTTCCGTCGCACTGCCCTAACTCAGATGAGTAATGCGGGAATACCCCTGAGAGTCATACAAGAAATCTCAGGACATCGCACCCTAGATGAACTGTACAAGTATCTAGAAGTACAACCTGAACAAGTCAAAGGAGCGATCGCCTCCTTATCAATGCTAACCCCTGTTGAGGAGAAAAGCTACTTCAGAAAACCCAGATATGTCGAAGAAGCAGAATCGACTGTAAGACATGAAATAGAACCAGAGTTCTAGGCGATCGCTCCTTACCAGGCACAGACTGGTAAGGACAGTTAGATTAAAGTTTTAATTTTATTGAAGAAGTAGGATTTAACTGCGGAGAATGCCAATAAGAAAGTCGGCAAATTTTTGTCTGTCGAAGTAAGGTAATCTCTTGTGAAATCTCCTTAGTGAGCGAGGGCGCACGTGCAGAGAGTTATTCCATAAACATACCTATACTGTGCTTATTAAACCCCCCTCATCATCCTCATTAATAGCAGAAGCTATTGACCTGGGATCAAGAATAGCTATTCTTTTAAAGTTAGGATTTGACATAATTCTTGAGAGATGGGGTTTGGGAGATTCATAACAACAAAAAAGATGTGGAAATTTAATTTTACTGGGCTCTCATGCCGACAAGCTTGTCGGCAGATGTTTGTATGAAGGCGACTGATAAGACACTGCCTAAATTTTGAGTAAACAGCGAGCGCGATAAATCTGCATTGGTAAATTAACTCGATGTAAAGTCATTCCCTGTAGATAGGCTTGTCAAATGCTAAGTTTAGAAAAATCATAACCACTCAAGTCAATTTTGAGATGACAGCAAAGGTTGAGCAGATTACCAGCAGCGTAGCCAGATACCAGGGAATTTTGATTTTTTACTTGTTTTAGAATTGTGTGAATGTGACAGGCTAGAGCTTGGGGAGAAGGAAAAACATAACCCAGTTTTGTAGCTATTGGCTCTACAATCATCCGAAACTGGCTTTCTCTGATATGGTCAAAGACCATGGTTTTAACGAGAGCATGACTGTGTAAGAGCTTCAGAGTAAAACTTTCTTCTGTAATTTCTTGGGTTACTCGTTCAACTAATCGGTCAGTCACATACTCCACTATCACACACTGTAGCGTATAACTACCCGATTGCTTTTCGATAAGACTACGCCACATCAGTGATTCCAAAGCTTCCAGTAAATCTAACTTCCTCACAGTAGGTGTAATATCTTCCGCCAGTTGTGGGATGGTTGTCCACTCTCGGTTAATTGCCAACCAGTACATAATTGACTGTTCTAGAGGGGAGAGACGGTTAAACTGTTGTTCTAGCAGTCGTCGAACGTTGTAGAACAGGGTGGTGTTATCATCCAAAAATTCTCCTATCTTTCCCCCAAACAAATCTTGAATTGAGGTAGCAACAATTTTTAAGGCCAAAGGATTGCAACTGTAACGCTGGCATAACTGTTGCTGTTCCTCTACCGAACCAGATAAACCTTTGGCTTGAATTAAAGCTATGGCTGCTTCTGGAGAACCTCCTAGTTGTAGAGAACGCACGGGACTAATTGTATTCCCACCTCCTTCCAGGATGGCAATCTCTGCTGGCTTTTCGCGACTGGTGAGCAGCAAACAACTCTGGTGAACCGTTTCTCCTACCCAACGGAACATATCGCCGTAGTTCTCGTAACCTGGACGATACTGCCCTGCATAATCTCCTGACTGCAATATAGTCTCTAGATTATCTAGTATCAAGAGACAACGTTTAGTTCTTAACCAATAGAGTAATTGTTTCAACTCAGCTTTATGATCCTGTTGCTCGGATAAAAATGGGACAAGCTCTCTTAGTAAATTTTCTAAGAGTGGAGCATTACGGAGACTACGCCAAATAACTGCTTCAAAATTGCCTTGAATTTGCTGCCCCACTTTGACAGCTAAAGCAGTTTTGCCAACTCCCCCCATCCCCAAAATAGCGATCGCTCGGACCTGCTCAACTTGAATCCATTGCTCCAAAATGGCAAGTTCGCTGCTACGTCCGTAGAAAAAACTAACATCAATTGTTGCTCCCCAATCACTTCGTTGTGGGGTGGGAGAGGAATGAGCAGTTGAGTTATCAGGTTCAAAGTTTTTCTTTGACTCAAATGCTTCGAGATCTTGATGCTGTCTAATTTGCTGTCGCCACTTCCTTTCTAAAGCTGCTTGGAAATTCTTTTTACTAACAGGTTCTCCCAAGGCTAGGCTGAGGATTTTCCAAAACTTAGGACCAACATCTCGACTCAAGTAGCTATGGGAATAGCCAAAAATCTCTGCTATCTTTTCGTAAGTTTGATTTTGCCAAGCTCCCTTAACAATCGCTGTTTCAACGTCACTGAGTCCGCGCTCGAATTGAGCTAACATTGCTTTATTGGCAATTGATAATGCTTGAGACAAATCCATTTTGTTAGATAAGAGGATCGGGGTCTGACCTAACCTGAGTTTAGCAGAGTTTTTTCGCGCACAAGTTTCTTGTTTAATATCTTTTCTCTTCCCTATTGATAAAAGATGGGAGCATCAGAAGTAACTGGCTCAAACATTTTTTAAACAGAAACTCTGATGTTTCCAGAGTGAGGTAAGTTAAAAACTCCTGAGATTTACTGTAACGACAAATACAAAAACTCTCCCTATCGTAATAAATGAAAGAGGATGTCCGAGGGAAGCAGGGTGGAATGTTGATGGGGCAGTATATCTAAACCGTACCCGTTTTCCCAAAGCGAACGCCCAATGGCAACAAGAATGTCCCAAAAAGCTAATGGAGATGCTAAAGCAGTTTCTTCAAATTCGATTCCTCTCTTGTCTAAGACGAATGCCACTACTGCCAAGGTTCTGCTATTTAATGATTCATTCATCCCTAAGAAGAAACAATAATAACAATTATGACAACTATGACAACAACATCGATTAAGAGGACAACAGAATACGATGTAGAGCAAATAATTGATTCAATCGTATTGGCATTTAGTTCTGACCCATTAGCGCGTTGGGTTTATCCGAAGCCACAGCAGTATCTTAAAAGTTTTCCCGACTTTGTAAAAATTTTTGCTGGTAAGGCATTCGAGCAAAAAACTGTCTATTACACCGATAATTATTCTGGTGCTGCTCTTTGGCTTCCTCCTCAGAGCGAACTTAATAATGATGCTATTGGGTTGTATCTACAGCAAACTATATCTCCGCAGCAAGAGCCAAAGATATTTGCTGTATTTGAACAGATGAGCCACTACCATCCCCAAGAACCCCATTGGTATTTGGCTTTATTGGGAGTAGATTCTACCCAGCAGCGTCAAGGCTATGGTTCAGCTTTGATACAACCCTTGTTGAAAGAATGCGATTTACAACAGCAACTAGCCTATCTCGAATCTTCAAGTCCTGAAAGCAGATCTCTGTACGAGCGTCATGGCTTCGAGCTAATTGAAACTATCCAAATAGATGACTCTCCACCAATTTTCCCGATGGTGCGCTATCCAAAGTTTACCTAAAGACTGATAAAGGAGGAACTAAAATGAATTCAGTTGGAACTTATGGATGGAGCTTTAACCGCAATGGTTTATTGACTCGCGGTGACAAGCTGATGCTCTATACGCAACTGCTTAGTCTTCAGTTACAAACTATCTCTGAGAGACTAGCGAAAATAGGGTTCTGGGGTCGTCCGCCCCTCGATGCCGATGTCTCCATCATCCCCATTCCTGATAGTGCCATAGTAAGGGAAGCAGAAGAATATGCTGCCCAGATGTATAGTTCAACTTTGAACTTGCATTGTTTAAGAACCTATTTTTGGGGGGCATTAATTAGCAAAGCAGATGGTTTCAAGCCCGATCTAGAACTCTTGTATGTGGCGAGTATTCTACACGATTTAGGCTTAAGCGAAACCTATTCACACAAGGCTCGTTCTTGCTGTTTTGCGGTAACAGGGGCAAAATTGGCGCGAGATTTTACCCTGAGTAAAGGTTGGGATATTACTAGGACTGATGCTTTATTTGAAGTGATTAGCCTCCATTTGAATCTTAATGTCTCTGCGAAAGTTCATGGTACTGAGGCGCGACTTTTAGCTTGCGGAGCGCATCTAGATGTTGTTGGTTCTCACATCCATCGGTTGAGTCGGCGCACCGTTGAGAGTGTACTCAAAGCTTACCCTCGCGATGGGTTTGTTGAAGAGATCACTAAGATCATGGATAATCCTCATCATCCTGACTCACGGGCATCGTTCCTGGGCAAGCTAGGTTTCCGCGCAATGGCTAGCTCAAATCCTTTGGAGCAAATATCGAATGAAAGATGAAAGATGATTCAGTTTCAACCAATAATAAAACAGAACGAAGCCCCTTGGGATTTATTACTTCTCGCCCAACCCTCTTTAGAAAATATTCAAACCGATCTTAATCAAGGATTGTGTCATGTTGCCAAGATAGATAGCAAGATAGTTGGTGTTTTTGTAATTGTCCAGAAATCAGAACAAATATGGGAAATAACTAATATTGCGGTTGCTCCCCAATACCAAGGTCAAAAGATCGGTAAAGCGATCTTAGCTCAAGCAATTTTAGTCGCCCAAAACCTAGGCGCAATAGAAATAGAAGTAGGCACAGGTAACTCAAGTCTCCCCCAACTAGCCTTTTATCAAAAGGCTGGCTTTAGAATCGTTGGTGTAATTCCAGACTTTTTCATCGAAAACTATGACGAACCTATTTACGAGAATGGTATCCAATGTCGCGATTTAATATGCTTGAAATATCAGGTCTCCTGAAAATCTTGAATTCAATAGAATGGAATGAAAAGAAATGAGTAATTTAGTTTTCTTGCCAGCCTATCAAATAGCTCAAGGAATTCGTGCTCACACCTTCTCTGCTGTCGAAGTTTTAGAAGCCTACTTAGCACAAATTGCTCAACATAACTCTAAACTAAACGCCATCGCAACTCTAGATGAAACAAGAGCCAGGAAAAGAGCCAAGGAAGCGGATGAAGCTTTGGCTAGAGGTGAGATTTGGGGAGCATTGCATGGCGTACCGATTACGGTGAAAGATGCCTTAGAAACCAAGGGATTGCGTACCACTTGTAATTATCAACCCCTAGCTAACTATGTACCCCAACAAGATGGGATTGCAGTAGCCCGATTGCGAGCAGCAGGAGCAATCATTATGGCTAAAACCAACTGTGCCACCTTAGCTGGAGATTATCAAGCTGGTGGTTCGCTATTCGGCAGAGCTAACAATCCTTGGAATCTCGATTATACTCCTGGGGGTAGTACCAGTGGTGGGACTGCTGCTGTGGCTGCTGGCTTGTCTCCTCTAGAACTGGGGAGTGATGGTGGTGGTTCAATTAGACATCCTGCCCATTGCTGTGGTATTTATGGTTTCAAGCCAACAGATCGTCTCGTTCCCACTATCGGGCATCTTCCCGAACTTCCTGGTTATCCCCAAAGTATCCGTCATGTTTTAACCATTGGTGCGTTGGCTCGTTCGATCAAGGATTTAAAACTCTGTCTATCTTTAATTGCTGGGGCAGATCCCAGACAACCAGAAATACCACCTGTCACTCTAATAACCCCACCTGAAAAATCTCTATCATCTTTACGTCTTGCTTGGACTCCTGAGTTGGGCAATCTAACAGTAGATCGGGAAATTAGTTCGGCTTTAACTAATTTTATGGCTCAACTGGCTGATGTTGGCTGTCAGATAGAACATGAAGTCCCTCAAGAATTTGATTTTGATACAGCTTGGGAAACCTACGGTGGTTTTTATACCCCAGAAATATTAACCGCAGAACCTGCTTTTTCTTGGGATAATCTCTGGTTAACCTTAAAGACCCAATATTACAAAAACCAAGTCGATTGCCAGTATCGAAATAGCCCTGTAGAACGAGGCTTGTATCAATCTTTCCCTGCTAACTTTGCTAAGTATATGCAAGCTTTAACTCAGCGCGACAACTTTATCGCTCAAATGGATTGTTTTCTAGCTGAGTGGGATGCTTATATCTGTCCTGTATCTACTATCTCGGCATTTCCCCATCAACCCCAAGGAAAACCAATTACTGTAAATGGGATTAAATTGCCTTACATCACTGCCTGTGGTGCTTACGCGATTTTGTTTAATCTGACAGGGCATCCTGTAGTAGTCATTCCCATTGGACAGACTAAAAATGGATTACCTATTGGGGTGCAGATCGTTGGCAAACGCTGGCAAGATTTAGAATTACTGGCGATCGCACAAAAACTTACAGAAGTAACTGGAACACTTAAACTGCCCCCAGAATATTTATCTTAAAAAGATCAACCAGACAAAGGAATTCTTCCCTAGAAATTCCCGAAGACAAATTAAATTGACATTACCCAGAAAATTGAGGGGAGGCATCATGAAAATTACCATCGTAACCATTGGTTCTCGCGGAGATATTCAGCCTTTTCTGGCTTTGGGAGTAAGTTTAAACCAAGCTGGACATCAAGTAAAACTAGCAACTCATGACACTTTTGCCTCTTGGATAAAAAGTTACGGTTTAGACTTGGCCAAACTTGAAGGGAATCCTCAAGAATGGCTCAAATCCAATTTAGATATACCGCCTCATCCCATTTGGGAATATCCGACAAAGGAGCGACCCAAAACAGTGAGATCGACCGTTTGTTGCTGAAAACAAGGGGTGATGGGGAATAGAGCAATTGCAGTAGATAGGGGCTTTATTTAAGCATCGCCAAGA
>JAAUYD010203734.1_pt1 | contig 22604 bp, 20 predicted proteins | sample 7278101 | NCBI WGS metagenome assembly JAAUYD01 (sample SAMN14350128, study PRJNA611818) | marine sediment metagenome | isolation source: surface marine sediment (0.6m) | place: French Polynesia: Moorea | collected 2018-08
ATTTTATTAGCTGCAAATATGCCGGTTGTGAATGGCTATCAAATAATAGCTCAATTACGCCGAGTTCCTCATCTAAAAAACACTCCAATTATACTCATTGCAGATAGTATATCGGATCGGTTAAGAGCTAAATTATTAGGAATACCAACAATGAAACTCGATAAAAAAAAGGACTATATTTTACTTTTTAAAATTCTCAAAAAGATATTTTCAAAAAACGATATTAACAAAAAAAATCAATTAATTATGAAATATCGAGGAGTCGTTTATGCAAAAAGCACAAATCAGTTTAAATCATCTAAATTAAAATCTTTTTCTCAAAAAAGAACAGAAAAACAGCCCAAAACAACCAATAATATTATTGGCGATAGTTGTCAATCTTTCGATCGTGATTCTGAAAGCGATTTATTCACAAAAAAATACGACACTGTAAGTTATTAAGGCTAAATACTCACAATCTTGAATAAACTATTTTGAATGAAAAGTTTTAATTTTTTGGAAAAATTTGCTTAAGTATAAATTTGGATTCGATCGAAATTCAATCGCTTTAATTTGAGATTGGTAATTTGGTTTGCGATCGAAAAAATCATTAATTTCTTCTAGAATTACTTTGGCTCTCTTTAAAATATTTGCAGTTCTATACTCGTCAATAAAAGCATTTGAAATACTATTATTCTGCCAAGATTCTAGAACTTTTAAAATTCGATACACATCGTATTCTCGAGAATATCCAGCGATTTTATAACTGTTAAAGCCAGGATCTAAATAATCAGATAAGCCACCATTAATACTAGAAAATACTTGACAGCCGCAAGCCATTGCTTCAAGAGGTTGCAAACCAAAACCTTCACTTACCCCTCTTTGTTGCCAATATTCTGCAGAGTCATATAAATAAATTTTAGCTCGGTTAAAAAGCTCAGCCAGATCTTCTACATAAGAATCGAGTAAAAATACATTACAGTGTTTTTCTAAAGCTGGAATTAGTTCTTTAATTAGATATTGAGAAGACTTACGTTTTTGAATTAAAACATCGATATCGCGATCTAAATTTAAGTTTTTAAATTCAGAATCAATACAATTCGGTAAATAATAGACTGGTGAATGGGGTGCTTTTTGTCCCCAATAGCCCATTGTATTTCGACTTACCGTAATAATTGGAACATCAGCAGGTATTTTAAATCCATATCCAGAACTGTGAGCGTGGTAAATTACATTATAATCCTTTAATTTTGCCACCAATTCTTTAATATGAAAGCCCCAAAAAATTATAAAAATAATCTTGTCTAAATTACTCTCTTTTAAAATGTCTTCTAAAAAAAGGCGATCGCTTTCGCGCTGACGATAAGTAACCAGATCTGCATCGCAAATTTCTTTGATTAGATCGAATGTTTTTAATTCTGCCCAAAGTCCACCGCAAGCATATTTTCGATCTGTACCTGGTACTAAAAAATACAATTTTCGCATAATTATTATTCTACCTGCTCGCAAGCACCAATACTAACCCAATCACTAGAACCATCCAACCAATGTTCTTTTTTCCAAATTGGCGCGTTATGTTTTAAAGTATCGATCGCATAACGACAAGCGGCAAAAGCTTCACCGCGATGGGGACATCCCACAGCTACTAAAACGCTAATTTCCCCGATCTGCAAACTGCCAATGCGATGATGAATGACAATAGTGTTGGTATCTTGCCAGTTTTGGCGAATAAAAGCTGCGATCGAGCGAAATATTTCAATTGCCATTGGTTGATAAGCTTGATACTCCAAATATTTTACCGCTCGACCGTCGGTGCGATCGCGCACTGTTCCACTCATTAAAACCACAGCCCCGTTGCCAGAATTATCCGCAAGTCGATACACTTCTTCGATGGATAGGGGTGCAAAACTTATTACCAAGCTATCTTGATTGGTGTTATTGGTTGACTTGTTAAAGTTTTTGATTTCAAAGTTCATTTTGAATTTAAATCCTGCTGAAATTAGCTTTTTAACTATTTTTTTAATTCAGTTAAAAACTTTCTGTTGTTAGATCGAATTTTCTGGTTGAGAGGATTTTTGCTCTTTTCTAGATCGGGCTAAAGTTACTTTATCGATCTCGATCGGGAATTCTAGATTTAGAGTATCCCCATTTTACGTCTAGCTAAGAAGTGGCTAAACGTCGCTTTTAGCAGATTTTATTTCATGATTTTAGGTTGCTGTTAATTTTTTCAGGATTAAATAATTATGAATCAGCGTTTAATTCGCAAATTTCACCGTCAACTTGCACCGATTCTTTTTTTACCTCTATTTGTTACTGCTTTGACTGGCATGGCTTACAGAATAGCAGATATTGGTTTAAAAATTCCCAATCGCAAGATTCACTTTTTGATGGAAATTCACAGAGGCTCTTTTTTGGGGCAATTTCAACTCGGTTATTTACTTCTAAATGGATTGGGTTTGGTAGTGATGTTATTTACTGGTATTTATATGCTGAATATGTTTTTTAGTAAACCAAAATCTCAGAAAAAATAACTGAAATCGCAATTTTCTCGCGATCGCAAGATTTAATTAATTAAATCTCAAAAATATCATCCCTTTATCCCCAGTTCCAACAGCATTAAGCCCGATTTCAAATTTTTCAATTTCATTTTGACTAGATTAACTAAAAATGAAATTAACATGAAATAAGCAAATAAGTAGTAAGCTACGAAAATAGTGACTTAAATTTTATTGATAATTTAGATTTAATTATGGGCGGATTAAACTCCCCAAAAACAATTAAATTCTTGCAATTTTGGTTTGTCCCTTTATTATTAATTGTGATTGCCTTACGACAACTGTTTTTAGTATCTACCGTGAAGCTAACTCCTTGGAAGGGGGGCGGTTTTGGGATGTTTTCATCCATCGATAGACCCAGTAACCGCGTCGTAGAAGTTAGGGGTATAACTAAGTCGGGGCGATCTCTAGAAATAGATCTGGCTTTTGAAAATGAAGTTATTTCACCACAACAACTAAAACTGATTAAAACCGTCCCCAAACAAGAATTATTAGAATTAACAGCAGAAAAAATTCTTAATTCAGACCTCCGAAAAACTCGAATTGAAGGAATATATCGCTTGCAAGCAAAAGATAAATATTCCGATCTTCCTGGAGAATCTACTTTCAATCTCGAGGCAGTCAAAATTAGAATTTGGCATTTACAATACGATAGTAATCAAAATATTATTTGGTACGAGCCTTTAACCGAAATAGTGGAGGCAAAACGTTCTTGAATATTATCCATCGATTAGACCGCGTTATTGCTAAAGTAAAAGAGCAACCAAAAGACCTCTTAATTTTAAGATTAACTGTCATTGCACTGCTATTATACAGCCCGCCTTATAATCCCCTCAAATCGATGGTGCTGCCAATTTTGTGCGCTATCATGCTCGTTTCTTCTGATTTTTTGACTCGTAGATTTTTGTGGGCTGTATTAGTATTCTCTTTTGTTGCTACTAATGTAGCTTTCTGGTATGAATTTGATAACCATCATTATTTAACCAATTATTGGTGTATAGTTTGTCTTCTAGCTGTTAGAACCAAAAATGCCCGAGATATTCTCTCTTGGAATGGGAGATTATTAATCGGCTTGTGCTTTTTTTTTGCTACTTTGTGGAAAATAATCGCACTCCAATTCTTTGACGGATCTTTCCTGCAAGCGACCATCTTACTCGATCGCAGGCTAGAAATGGCCGCTTATTTATTTGGCGGTTTGCCGGCCGAAGTATTGTACAATAACCGGGAATTACTCGACTATTTTGCTGCTACTAGCCTCGGTCAAGAAGCCCTTTTAACAACTAGCCCGCAATTGGCTTTTTTAAGCGTCATTTTGTCTTACTGGACTATCCTCTGCGAGGGAATGGTTGCGATCGCCTTTCTTATCCCTCAATTAAAATGGCTCTACGATCGCCGCGATTATTTATTAATGTTATTCATTATTACAACTTATCCCCTAGTTCCCGTTGGTGGGTTTGCCTCACTTTTAGCCGTGATGGGTTTGGCTCAATGCTCTTGCGATCGCCCGAGAGTCCAATTTGCTTATTTGATTTTATTGGTCTTTATTCCCTTTTGGATGGACATTCCACAAATTATTTTCGATCGTTTCCTAATCTAGCTTTTAGTGCTGCCGATTAAATACAATAAAGCCATTCGCACGGCTACCCCATTGGTGACTTGTTGAGAAATCAAACTTAATTGAGGATCGTCCATTAGATCGGAACTGATTTCTACTCCGCGATTAACAGGGCCCGGATGAAGAATTTGAACTCCAGATCGGCACAATTCGAGGCGATCGCGAGTGATACCATAAAGTCGATGATACTCTTGCAAACTGGGCAGTAAATTTTGGTTCATCCTTTCTTTCTGCAAGCGCAAAGTCATCACAAAATCAGCATTTTTTAAGGCTGGTTCGAGCTGCCAATCAAGTTTTAATAATTTAGCGCGATCGTCTTCGACAATTTCTAAAAATAATTTTGGCAGTAAAGTTGGCGGCCCGGCTAAATGAACTTCTGCTCCTGCGGCTGTTAAACTCCAAATATTAGATCTTGCTACTCGCGAGTGCAAAATATCGCCAACAATAGCAATTTTTTTTCCTCTGAGTAATTCCAATCGAGGATCTTTCGAGTCTAAGAGACTAGAAATAGTAAAAAGATCCAGTAGTGCTTGAGAAGGATGTTCGTGTTGTCCGTCTCCAGCATTGAGAATGCTCACCCCCGCATCAAGATCGTCCATTGCTTTGGCGATCGTCAGGGGAACTCCTGCTTGTTTGTGACGAATCACCATAATATCTGCACCCATCGCTAAATAGGTTTTCGCCGTATCTAAAATGGTTTCTCCTTTAGTCAAAGAAGAAGTTCCTGGCGAAAAGTTGAGAATATCTGCAGATAATCGTTTAGCAGCTAATTCAAAACTGCTTCGAGTTCTGGTTGAAGGTTCAAAAAACATATTGGCAACCACTTTTCCTTGTAAAGCGGGCACTTTTTTTGTCCTTCGGGAGAGGACTTCTCGAAAGCTAGCAGCCGTTTTTAAGATTGTTTCGTATTCTTCGGCAACTAAATCTATTAAAGAAATAATATGGCGGCGACTCCAAGTAGTGTTAGCCATTCAAAATATAAAAATTTTACGGGTCTTGCTTGAAGATATCAGAACTGTGCCTAATTGTCGTGTTTGTGTATTTATATAAACATTATTTGCTATTTCTGTTACTTTTAGCTAGGCGAAATAATCGCCTAAAACTAACTATTAACTAGCTTTGGGAGAATGCTTTATTTTTTATTATCTAACATACATCATTAAGTCTTTTGTCGCTATTCAGCCATTTTCTGGTTACTTGGGCTTCAATACTTATAGACGAACTAAGTCGAAGTCAATTAAAGATTTTTTCTGAGTAAATATCTCTAACTAGTGTTAATCTTTTTTTTCGATTTAGGTAGTAAATTGGCTAACTTAACACAAACAAATTTATTCTTTCGAGCGGTGCTTCGGCAAACAATTCAGATCGATTACAACTATGTTGTTTCTAAATAATTGCTTTAGTAACTAGCTTGATGTTGAATGTAAATTAAAAGGAATTATCAACCATGAAAAGAGCAAATCAATTAACTCAACTAATCTGGGACTTTTGGAGAGAAGACAGAGACGAGTTAAAAAAGCTAATTCCTTTGGCAAATTGTAAGGTTTCAAGATGGTGGGGTGTTATACACATTCATTGTTGCGATCGAGAAACAGTTCGATCGATTATGGAAGCTGAGGAATTAATAGAACAGCCGACAATAGAACTGAGATTAGCTAATAAGGTAAAGATTTGGTTTGACAATAATTTAGTTGCGGTTTTTAGTGTTAAATCTTCTAAAAAAATGGTGGTTCAAGAATAATCAAAACCAAGAATTTCTCACACTACTTTAAAACACTCCCCAAATAATGAAAGAGAGCAACTTTTCTGAATCGCTCTCTCAACCTTATTTTATTAAGTTAATTAGAGTTTAGCTCTTGAAGTAACTATTGCTTACTTGTTAAGAGCAACTTCTTTAGCAGGAGCAGACTCGATTTTGTCTTGCATGTCGCTAGATTTGGAACTTAACCAACCATAAATCAAGGAATCCACGGAGAATAAGCCAGGGCCGTTAACTGTTAAGAATAAATAGCAAACTGCATAAAGTCCAGCTAACTCAATGCTAGTAACGCTTAAACCAGCCAATTTAATGTGGTGGTACATCGCTACAGACATTGTGAATAATAAGCCGAAAGCAGCAGGTCTTGTGAATAAACCTAGAGCAACTAAAGGCCCGGCTAATAATTCAGTGAAGGCGGCACAGTAACTAAAGAAGATCGGGAAAGGTAATCCAATGTATTGAACGTATGCGATCGCAAAGCCTTCGATGTTGCCTAGCTTATCTAAGCCATTGTGAATCATGAATACACCAGCAACAACTCGGAAGATAGTCCAAGCGATTTGGGATACGTAGTTGGTAGAAAAGTTGGGTCTAAAAATTGCTGTAGCGATAGATATGATGTTCATTGCTGTATAAGATTAATTAACTAAAACAAATGTTTACTTGTTGGACGTTCCCAAACTTACAATTTGGGATTCTCGAGCTGAAATTGCCTATTTTTAGTTACCTTACTTCTAGGTCTCATATTTTCATGTCCTGCCGAAACTACTAGAATATTTTTTGATTGCTTGCAGTTCTATTAAAGAGCAGATCTTCGAGCATTAATTCCCCTGCGGCCCAAGGTAGTTTAATTTATTTTTTTTAGTAAAGCTTTTTCATGAAACTTAGAAGGGACTATGACAGCCACTTAATTGTTCTTAGCTATAAAATGTTTTTATAACTTTAGACTTCTACAAGTCTCCTCGTTAGCGACTTAACAACTTACTCCTGTCAAGTAGATTAAGTTCTTTGCTTTACCTTACTTAATATTGTAAACAAAAATTAAGGTAATGACAAGTACAAAAACAAAGTTTTTTAAAAAAAAGTAAAGTTGTGAAACCTATTCAGGCAAAATTGTTTATAAAGTAAAGTTCAAAACTTTATATGCAGTATCATCTTGCGAAACATTACTCAATATAACTGCTTCAACTCTCTGAGGAACAACTTTTTTTGCTGAAACATATGGCGATCTCCGAAAATCTTGGTAAGTAAAGTTGCTTATCATTAGTTTAGTAAAAATTGATTTTTCAGAAGCATAAAAAAGCTAATTTGACAAGTAACAAATCCAAGATTTAATTATTTCTCGAGAACCGTACCAAATTCCCGACGCAGCAGGAGAGTGTCTCACGTTTTCTAGAGTTATATTATTAGCTCCTTCTAAGTGAGCGGCAACAACCGGAGTAATACCATCGCCCCAACAATTTCCAGTACCGCAAGTTAATTGGTAACTGTTATAAGCCAACCAGCTACCCAACTGTCTTTTTCCGTATATAGCCTTTCCGGCGACACAAACATAATTAACATCTTCATAAAAAGCACCGGGATAATTATTTTTAACAAAATCTAAATTGCGTTTCGTCCAACGTTCTTTGCTGACGTGAGGAGTGCCGAGAGTAACTAAAGTATTGACTCGATCTCTTCCGTTCCAAATAGCGTTTCGATCTCCGTGGATGTCATAAGGAAATTCTCCGAGATAAATTCGAGCGATCCATCCTCCGGCTGAATGTCCGATCAAATTGACGCGAGATACTTGAAATTTATTTAATGCATTTTTTACGGTGCGATCGAGTTGCTGAATAATTGGAACTACAGAGCGACCACCTACTGTTGCTAGCCAATCTCTTTTTCGTAAAGGTACTGTGACAGTAGGAATATTTAATTGATTCAAATTTGTTTGAAAATCATCATACTCTTTTGAGCTGGCAAAAAAACCTGGTAAGATTACGGTCGGTAGTGACATAGAGAAGTAAAAATATATTAAATAACTGCTAAATGATACTTGATATGGTATTGTATTAGGCCTACAATTTGATTTACTGCACTGTCGAAATTTCAATTTATCCTCTGATTTTCAGATCTACATGATTTTTCTAAAAATTTATTTTAAAGAAAAATAAACTAATTTGAATATTTTTAAAAAATTATATTGAGAATTGTTTAAACTTTAGTTTCAAACCTAAAGATGACTCCAGCGATATGATAACTTCTATTGGTACTGACTAATAATCTTGCAAGGTAAGAAGGGTTAAAATATTTTGAAAACACAATCAACTAAATCTCAAAACGAAATGTTTCGCGAGGACATTAGCGAATATGTAGCACAATTACAACTTCATATGACTTTACAGGCTCGCAACCTCCTTCCAACCCTTACTACAGCAACTAATAGTAGAGAGCAACTATTACACGAAACTCAAGCAAATATTGAAAAACTGGTTTCGCGTCAAAGATTATAAATTGCTCCTAAGATATAGCTTTAATTGTGAAGAAGCACTTGGTCGATCTAACAACTGATGCTACTTCAGTCGGATAATTTTACTTAATTGTTTATATTTGATTTAAAACTCTATGGCTTAAACCATAGAGTTTAATTGTCGCTTTTTCATAATGATTTTTCAGCTTTATCAATTTAAATAGTAAAGCATTACATAATTTTAGATAAATAAGACATAATAGCAGTTGCACTTAAGATAGTTAGATTTATCGATATTAGACAATATAATCATTAAAGCTAGGATATAAAAGTTAGGGAAAGTAGAGCCACTCGTAAAAAATATCTCAAAAATAATAAAATCCTCAAAAAACTGCGATTAAATTTAAGGATTCTTGACATTGGTGTTTAAAAATATTGAAAGTGTCTGCTTAAACACAAACTAAGTCAACAAATATAAGAGAAATTTGGTTGAGACGCTGTAAATTATATAAAAGTGATTTGAAGCTCAAAATGAATGATAGATTGTACTTTCTATCTCAATTATCTCTACTCAACCATTACCGATTATTCCGTGTTTACTAATTACCATTATCATCTTTTAGCAACGACCACAGAAGCACTCACAGAATCAGAGAAAGGCTCGCTCATCCTCGCAGGAGTTTTACTTAGTCTAGTTATAATCTATTTTGCCAGCAAATTAGGAGGTGAAATTTGCGCTCGGATCAATTTGCCACCAGTGTTAGGCGAATTAGTTGGTGGCGTAGTAATTGGAGTTTCAGCATTAGGTTTACTTGTTTTTCCTGAAGGAGGTACTAATGCTAGCGACTCTCTAATTATTAACTTCCTAGAACAAACAGCGAATCTTCCGCCAGAAGCAGCCGAATCAATTTTTAAGTCTCAAAGTGAGGTAATATCATTACTGTCTGAACTTGGAGTAATTATTCTTCTATTTGAGATTGGCTTAGAATCAGATCTAAAAGAATTGATTCGAGTAGGCCCTCAGGCCGCAGTCGTTGCAGTTGTTGGTGTTGTTGTTCCCTTTGCTTCTGGCACGGCTGGTTTGATATACATCTTCAATACTCCAGCAATTCCAGCTATTTTTGCGGGTGCAGCTCTAACCGCAACCAGTATTGGTATCACAGCTAAAGTGCTGGCAGAAATAAATCGTCTGACATCTAAAGAAGGTCAGATTATTATTGGAGCTGCAGTTTTAGATGATATTTTAGGAATTGTCGTTCTTGCTGTAGTGGCTAGTTTAGTTAAAACTGGTGAAATTCAAGTAATCAATGTTGTTTATTTAATTATCAGTGCTGGTGCTTTCTTAATCGGAGCGATCGTAATTGGTCGTTTACTAAGTCCGTTCTTTGTCGAGTTAGTTAATAAGATGCAAACTCGAGGGGAATTACTGATAACTGCATTAATCTTTGCCGCTTCACTTTCCTATATAGCTACTGTCATTCAATTAGAAGCAATTTTGGGAGCTTTTGCTGCTGGGTTAATTTTGGCGGAAACAGAAAAGCGTAAAGAACTAGAAGAACAAGTAATTCCAGTTGCAGATGTAGCAGTACCAATATTTTTTGTTTGCGTGGGTGCAAAAACTGATTTAGGCGTTTTAAATCCAACAATTGCTGCCAATCGAGAAGGATTAATTATTGCTGCTTTTTTAATTGTGGTCGCAATTATTGGTAAAGTAATCGCAGGTTTTGCTGTTTTTGGCCAAGAAGACCTTAACAAACTAGCTATCGGTGTAGGAATGATTCCGAGAGGAGAAGTCGGGCTTGTCTTTGCTGGAGTGGGAGCATCTAGCGGCGCACTATCAGAATCAACAGACGCGGCAATTATTATGATGGTAATTTTAACTACTTTTGTCGCGCCTCCTTTTTTAAGATTAGTATTTCAAGAGCCAAAATCATCTTTAACAACAGCTAACTCAACTCAAGAAATTGCTGGCCAACCAACTTCAACTTCCGAGTCTCAAAATGAATAGATATAAAGATTCAGTTTACTTTCGTAATACTTATTTTATGTTGTGTCAACCGTGAAACTAATGGAACTTGATTTTCGTCTTGTTTAGCTGATAATTACAGCAGGCTCGATAGGAAAATTGACAACTAGCCAGTTAATGCTTTAATTACCTAAATAAGAATATCTATCGGCTTGTTTGTAAACAGCAAAAAAAATTTAAGTAAGTATAAATACTTAAATTGACTGGGGCGAAAATACATTACGCCAAGCTCTCAGCACTTAAATATCTGTGAGGAGTAACAATTGTGAGACTTCGCTGGCTATTACTACTAAATATACTAAGCGTTTTTCTGTTCTCTTGTCCGGCTAGAGCAGGAAAACTACTTTTCTGGGATTTCGAATCAGATCGCAATCAACTAACATTTGTTACTGAGGAGGGAGTACAACCTTCGGCCCAATTAATTACTAATCCCGGGCCCAATCGTTTGGTAATAGATTTACCGGGTACTAATCTAGGACGTTCGACAATTAATAAATCCATAGGTAAAGCGGTTAATCGGGTTCGCATCGGGCAATTTGACCAGAAAACTACGCGGATAGTTCTTGAATTAGCCTCTGGGTACACCATCGATCCAAAACAAGTTAAATTTAAGGGAATTTCTGCAACTCGCTGGGTAGTTACCTTACCCAATCCGCAAAGAATTACGATTTCATCACTGGCAAAGCAACAAGAGATTTCTGGCGAATCAAACAATAATTATGCTTCCAATCGGGAAATCAACCGCAAATTTCCAAACAGCCTGCGGAATATAGAACCAATCCGAAGCGATAATAATATTCGTCGTTCCCTTCCACCGATATCCCGTCACCAAACAAAGCCTTCCTCTTCTTTTGAATTTCGTGGCAAAGGATTATTCATTGAAATTGATGGAAATAATGCCAACAATAAAATCATTGCCAAGCGCAGCCAAGATCGTCGTCGCATTGACTTTTATTTAGAAGGGATTTTACTGCCAGCACATTTTGAGTCTAGTTTTTTAAAAGTAGATCGCAATCTAATTGAGGAAATCAAGTTTACTCAAGAATCTAGTTTTCCACCGGTAGCGCGGATTTCATTAAATGTAGATCCCGATAGCCCTGACTTGCGAGCATCTTTCAGTAGATTGGGCGGTTTGATTATCTTGCCACAAGCGGGGCAAATAACTAAGACACCACCAAATCGAATTGAACAAGCGAATATAACTACAAAATCTCAGCACGATAGAAACCTTCGTCCTGCTCGTCACGCTTCAGTTCCTTTGGTTGATTCTCTCGAATTAGTCAAGAGCAACAGCCGACAACCACAATTGTTAATTAAAGCAGATCGGGAGATCGAAGCAAAAATTAACAAAAATAGTCGTCTTAACGTCTACGAAATAATTATTCCTAATGCTAAGCTAGCTAAGACTTTAAAAGTCAGCTTGGGCGATCGCTCATTAGGACTTAATGGTTCTTTTGCTGAAGGCCAATTACCCAAAAATAGTCCCATTTCTAATTTAAGTATCCGCGAGCGAGACGACAGTTCGGTTGAGATTATTCTCAAACCAGCGTTAGGAGTTAGAATTGGCAAATTCGATCGAGTGAGCAATCAATTGTTAGCTCTTTCGATGCGGCAACTAATTTTAACTTCAAGCCCTCTTCGCCCTCCGAGCGACCCGAGTTTTCAATCGCCTTACTCTACTTCGAGATCTTATCGAAATAGAAGGTACAACCGTCGTTCCAATCAAAGGGTCATGGTAATGCTCGATCCCGGTCACGGAGGTAAAGATCCTGGAGCTGTTGGTATCGGCCGATTAAGGGAAAAAGACATTGTTTTACCTATTTCTCTAATGGTGCGTCAGTTCTTAGAGCAAGAAGGCGTACAAGTTAAAATGACTCGGCAAAGCGATTATTTCGTCAGCTTGGCTGGCAGAACTCAAATGGCTAACAAACAACAGGCGGATATATTTGTAAGCATTCATGCCAATGCTATTAACATGCGCCGTCAAGATGTGAATGGTTTGGAGACTTATTATTACAATAGCGGTCGCCGTTTGGCTCAAACAATTCACAATAGAGTTCTTAGAAGCCTTCCGATTAACGATCGCAAAGTAAGAAAAGCTCGATTTTACGTCTTAAGAAAGTCAGCAATGCCTGCAGTTTTAGTTGAAGTCGGCTTTGTTACCGGCCGCGAGGATGCTTTAAAACTTCGCAATCCTCATTATCGCCGTGAAATGGCAAGGGCGATCGCCGACGGTATTTTAGATTATATTAGGCAAAACTGAATATAATTGTTACTTTATCCCGATCTGATGAGAAAATTTCAATCTTTACGTGTAGGAGTGTTTGATAGTGGTATTGGTGGCTTGACTGTTTTAAAAGAACTGTACAGACAGTTACCCTCAGAATCAATTCTTTATTTTGCAGATAGCGCGAGACTTCCTTACGGGATTCGTTCCCCTGAAGAAATTTTGCAATACGTTCGTGAAATTCTTGTTTGGATGACAAAGCAAGATGTAAAGATGATTATTATGGCCTGCAATACTAGCTCAGCTTTAGCTTTAGATCTAGTACGGACTGAATTTAGTATTCCGATCTTAGGGGTTATTTTACCTGGAGCAAAGGCAGCTGTCGAAAGAGGTAAAAGAATCGGCGTTCTCGCTACTTCTGCTACTGTTGCCAGCAACGCTTATCTTAATGCTCTTCTAGAAATTGAACCTAATATTGATGTTTGGCAAATTCCTTGTCCGAAATTAGTTCCTTTAATCGAACAAAATCGTATCCACGATCCCCATACTTTAGAAGTAGTCAGTCAATACTTATCACCCCTACTCGACCGTAATATTGATACTTTGATCTATGGATGCACTCATTACCGTCACTTGGCAAAAGTATTTCGAGAAATTCTCCCTGCCTCAATCTCGATCGTCGATCCAGCTCAATACGTAGTTTTGGCAGCAGAGCGAGAAATGAAATTGCTGGGAATTAAAAACCCCAGCAATCCATTACCAACTCGCTTTTGTGTTAGTGGCGCTCCTGAAAAGTTCGCTCTACTGTCTCGATCTTGGTTGGGCTATACTCCCGTCGTTGAAAACACTTCTCTTCCTCACATTATTTGTCAAAATAATTTTGGCATCGAGAATGGATTATAATAGTGAAGTATGTTTATGTCGAGATCTTTTGTTTATCCGAGATCTCTAGTTGTCGAGCTAGAACCAACTTTGAAAAAACGCTGAGCTAAAATTAATAAGCAATATATAACTAGCAAATAACTAATGGCGGCAATGAGCAAAACGATCACAAGTCTATCTCCGTAATTGATTGTGGTGTACGATGTAATGACAAGAAACTAGTTAGGTCAGTTCGTCCTCGACCATATAAGGATATATTTAGCTTTATCTTAAAAGCCAATTCCTCTGTAATCAGCTTGACAAACAAACTAATCTTAATTGTTTAATAACATTCTATTTTCTAGACCTTTCTTCACAAATTCTGATTCAGAAACTAAACAGTCATAACCAAATGTAATACTGAAAGTAGTTTCTTCTTTAAGGAGTCTATTGAGAATGTAATTAAACTAGGGTTTACTTAACCGAATAAGATATCAATTGCATCTTGCGATCGCGACTGAAACTTAATTAATACCCAAAACGGAATATTTGTTTCTTCCGGCTTTTTGTCTAATCTGGTCTAAGTGAAAATTCTTATAACCCTCATTATAAGATTAGCATAAAATTCACAAGATTTATAGTTACAAACTTGACGTAATATTTTCTTTTTGTTTTTTATTAGCAAAGGATTAAAACAAAATTTTCTAGTTGGGTAAAGATCGGCTTAAAATAAACAATAAGAATATGTAAACTTTCGTAAACTCATCGGGCTAAACTTGCTAACCAATGATATCTGTAACGTCTTTATTCGATCCCATAGACACCGATCTCAAAATTTTGACAGACAATCTCAAAAAGCTAATAGGAGCACGTCATCCTATTCTTGGAGCCGCAGCAGAACATCTATTCGGAGCGGGAGGAAAAAGAATTAGACCGGCTATTGTTTTGCTAGTCAGTCGAGCTACTATGCTCGATCGAGAAATAACGCAACGTCATCGGCGTTTGGCAGAAATTACAGAAATGATTCATACTGCTAGTTTAGTACACGATGATGTTGTTGACGAGGCCTCCGTTCGTCGCAGCGTACCGACAGTAAATAGTTTATTTGACAATCGAATTGCGGTACTCGCAGGTGATTTCTTATTTGCTCAATCTTCTTGGTATTTAGCAAATTTGGATAATCTTGAAGTAGTCAAACTATTGTCAGAAGTAATTAAAGATTTTGCTGAAGGAGAAATCCTCCAGGGATTAAATCGATTTGAAACTAATTTATCACTAGAAAGCTATTTAGAAAAAAGTTACTATAAAACAGCCTCATTAATTGCTAACAGCGCAAAATCAGCCTGTCTATTAAGCGAAGTTTCTGAAGAAACAGCTAAAAATTTATATGCTTATGGCAAAAATTTAGGCTTAGCTTTTCAAATTGTTGACGATATCCTAGATTTTACAGGTTCAACAGAGGTTTTAGGCAAACCGGCAGGTTCAGATCTAATTAGCGGTCATATTACAGCTCCAGCTTTGTATGCAATCGAAGAGAAACCTTTGCTTAAAACTTTAATCGAGCGAGAATTTAGTGAAGATGGAGACATAGAACAAGCTCTAACTATAGTAAGAGAAAGTAACGGAATAGATCGCTCTAGAGAATTAGCCTCATATCATGTCAAAGAAGCTGAAAAAAATTTGATTTGTCTTGCACCTTCTGATTCTCGCCAATCACTCATTGAACTGGCTGATTATGTTTTTAACAGGCTCTACTAACTTTGTGTAATTCTGGCTATCTGTATTTACTTACTTCTTGTCGTAAATATTTTACCCATTCTGCTGCTAAGGAGACTTGGGTAAAAGGTATGCAGATAGAATTGCGATCTTCTAAAAATTTAAATTCGATCGCGACAGAACCGTTTAGATCGAGATTATCTAAATTAGCCAATTCTTGATTTATTAATAAATTAACCGCTTCAATCTCATCCAAACAAAAAGTTTGTAAATTTACAGGCCCGCTTCGAGTTGGTTGACCCCAAGTTAAATCGCGATCTTTTTGGCCGACAACTGAATAGATATCGTATTTCGTTTTCTCATAAGCTTCGGCCCAAACTCGGTAAGCTTCAATTTTTCGGTACTCATTCCAACCGCTCCAAGCGAGCCAGCAAAATATCCCCAGCAATGGCAACCATAAAAGACCTCGTTCCATCTTCAAAAATAATAGAACTTGAAAGACAAAAATCCTTTCCTCCAAATCCAATTTACAAAAATTTTATTAATACCGATCTAAAATTAATCTATTTTTCTGAAAATACCTCCTTGCAGCCAATCCTACCCAACAAAATCTAGTTACGATCCAAAATAGAATCATGTTGTAATAGGGTATGAACTGAGGTAGATCAATGACATCTTATGCCACATCTTCTGCAAGAGCAGAAATGAGCGAACTGCGACGATTAAAAACTTTACTTCCACCAGAATTACAAAGTTGGGTGATGGTAGAAGGTTCTGTGCGATTCGTTGGCTAGAAATCTTTTCCTGCAAGGAATTGAGGGATTAGCCGCAAGGAAAATGTAATAGCTATCTTGATTCGCTATTAGTACCTTGACAACTTGACTAACTTGATGGTGAGTTTGGTATAAATAGTTACAGCTAAAGTCGCGAGACTTAAGAAATAGTACGAAAATACCTTATCTTAATAATCTTTTAAGAAACAGACAAGTCCATCCCTCCAGGTGCAGGAGTGAAAGCATAACCCCTAGGGTAGAGAATGGTCATCAATCCCTAAAGCGGGGTTAAATGTCGAACTATACAAGTTTTATGTAGAAACTCGGCTAGCAACTGACTACGAGCAGTCAAAAGAGCAAAACTCTCAGACGAAATCCTAATTGTCACCGAAACTACCAAAACAAAGAAGTAGCGAAATAAAACTGATTGCGCTGCGGTCAAAATAAGACCAAGAGACGGAAAATTGAGACAGAGTCTCAGTCAAAGCTAATCGTGCAGAATCAACGATCGGTTGCACCCAAAATGTCTCCGGTGATTTAAAGGAACTCTAAAGTCAGAACCAAAGTTAGTTAGGAACGAATTAACCTTTGAGATTACTCTCTCGCTTAGGTCGATAAGCAGAGTAATCAACCAAGATGCAACCTCTACATCCTTAATGTAGGTAACTCAAAGGAAAGATTGTGTAAGAAGCAAATGCTTAACCAATCGAGAATCCTCGATTGGTAGTCTCAAAAGGACTGGGTAATTCCTAAGATAAGCTGACGTACGCGTGGAAACATGGAAGATAAGGACGTTACAAAGAGATAGTATTCACCGATGATAAAGTCTAAATACAGACCTAAAAGCAGAATCTTATACTGGAAGACTACCCTGGAAACAGTCGGAAAAGACAGTATATTCTCTACAAAGACGTATTTATCGAGCCAGTCAACGTGATAGTGTTAAAACGATTTGCAGGCTACAAAAACTTTTGTTCTCAAGTTGCTACAGTACCTGAAAGTTAAAGATCTCCATCATTACAATGGTGATAAGATTTACTGGAGCAGCAGAATGGCATTGTACCCCAATATGCCAACCATCAAAATAAAATTACTCTAAATTCAAAAGGGTAAATGCTCGCACTGCGGATCGTTCTTTAAAGATGAAGATACAAGAGAAATCGACCCCATAACTCTACTTAAAGTTAGAGCCAGCAATAGCTACTCTAATCTATAACTACTTCATCGACATTGTCACCACGAAAAGACACGGAAAAACATAAAATTAATCGCCGAATATCAACGCCACAAGGAGTCGATCGAGGGATTAACATCCACATTCAATACCTTCGATAAATAGTTCGATCGAGGACAATGAATCTGGATTTAAAATATTCCGGTCTAGATTGGTACTAATGACAAAGACCATGTTTCTGAGGAGCGGTATGAGGTGAAAGTCTCACGTACCGTTTTGAAGACGAGCGGGCCAGGTGACTGATTCGCTTAGTTTAATACAGAAATAAATCCACCTCTAATTCGTTGTGAAGAAATTGGTAGAGACGAAGTAGAAATTCAAATTGACCTCGCTAAATGGGAAAACCTTTCTATTGACCAAAGAAATCTATTATTTTGGCACGAAGTAGCTCGCATTCAAAACGATACTATTCCTAGAGAAGGTTGGGAAATGGCAGCCCTAGCTATTGGTTTAGGCGGTGCTGTAGGCGAATTATGGGTTCAAGACGGTTTGCTGTTGTTATTAGCCTTATCTCTGTGCGGTATTTCTGGATATCGACTCTGGCAAAAAAACAATGGCGAGCGAACTCTAACCGAAGCGATCGAAGCCGATGAAAAAGCGATCGCTTTAGCTACTCGTTTCGGTTATGACCTTCCCAATGCTTATAAAAGTCTTGGTAGTACCTTGAAAACTTTGATCGAACAAACCCCCAATCGCAGACAGAGAAAAAAATATGAAGAGCGGTTGCAAGCTTTAAAAAGAAGTGCGACTAAAGCTAAGGCGAAAATGAAAAGTCAAAATGAAGGTAGAAATCGAGACCAAAGAAGAAACCGAGGAGCTTATTAATCGAGTCGAACTAAATCGGTACTAGCATTTAAGCATTTAGACCAGTCTAGATCGGTTTAGCTCGAGCCTCCAAATTTTGGGACAAAAGAAGAACAGTTAACTGAAGACAAAATTCTTCCTTTGTCCTTTGTAAAATATTGCTAAATCTTATCGTTTTAAATTTATTTATTCAGGAAAGTTTCCTCTAAAAATCTAAAAATTAAGAGATAATAGAAAGAATAGAAATTAAAAATACCACTGGCATATTGTTGATTAGTTATCGGCTGACAATTACTCCAATTCTGTTTGTGAGATAATAATAGAATAAGATATAGATAAATAATTAGCTGAATTTGTTCTTTCAACAAATTAGCGGTCTGAGAAAGTTTTTCATCCGATCTAAAAAGTTACAACGGCAACGGTCAAGGTAACAACTAAAATTACTACTGAAAATATTTATGAATAGCCAAATTTCTCAAGCAGATTTTTCTATTAATCTCGATCGAAATACTGCTGTCATTGAGATTCCAGCGCGCTTGAGCATTTTAGAAGCAGTCCACTTTAAACAAACTTTCGATCGACTTTTAGAAAAAACCAGTTATCCTGAAAAGATAATTCTTAACTTTGATAGAACCAAATTTATTGATAGCAGTGGTGTAGGGGCATTAGTTCATAACCTAAAAGCAACACAGGAAAAACAAGTAGAATTAATTCTAAAAAACTTGCATCCTCCAGTGATGTCAGTTCTATCTATGACCGGATTAGAAGAAGTATTTCAGATTAAACAAGAGAATACAAGCGATCGAGCAGAACAATCAGATCGAGTTAAATTAAAAGAATTACCACACACCCATCCATCCGTCCAATCTTGGATTAAAAGAGCGATTGATATTATCGGTAGTTTAGTTGGTTTGATAATAACAGGGATTATATTGATTCCGATCGCATTAGCAATCAAAGTAGATAGCCCGGGCCCGATCTTTTTCGGACAAATTCGTTGTGGGTGGATGGGAAAACGCTTTAAAATTTGGAAATTTCGTTCGATGTGTGTTAACGCCGAACAATTAAAATCTAAAATTGCTAATCAAGCTACTGGAGCTATATTTAAAAATGATAACGATCCGCGAATTACACGGGTAGGCAAATTTTTACGACGGACGAGTTTAGATGAGTTCCCACAATTCTGGAACGTACTTAGAGGCGAAATGAGTTTAGTCGGAACTAGGCCTCCGACTCCCGATGAAGTAGCAAGTTACGAAGTCCCTGAATGGCAACGTTTAGATGTTAAACCTGGCATGACTGGCGAATGGCAAGTCAATGGACGCTCTCAAGTGCGCAATTTTGAAGATGTAATTAAACTAGACTTACGCTATCAGGAAAATTGGAGCTTGCAATACGATATCAAGCTTATTTTAAAAACCGTTCTGATTTTATTTAATAAAAATAGTGGTGCTGTTTGACTTGAGGCGATTTAAGAAGAGTAGTGTTTGAAATCTCAATTATTTCTACCTGAATTAGGAGATATAGATAATGAGAGGCGACTTCTGTAGTAGATGCCGCCATTTTACTATTAAAACTAGGTTTTATATGTACGATTAAATTTCTGCATAAGCTCGATCGATCAAGCTGCGAGCTAAGGTTTGAACCCCAGTATGTTCGTAATAGTTGGTAGTCATATCTAAAAAAGCCGCAACATAATCTAGCTTATCGTCAGAAACTTCAATAAAACCTCTGATATTATCCATAATTTTGTCTGGAGACAAATCTCTCTCTTCAACAAAACCGCTCATCCAATCTCGCACAGAAGCAAAACTATTACCAATAAAGTTTAGTTTGCTCTCGGAGTCTTCTCCAGGAATCTCTTCATTAATGCTATTGAAAGTTCTATTTTCTTCTAAATCTCGAGGAGAAAGATTATTCAGGATCGAATCTATTTTCATTAAAAAATCCGGCCCTAAAGGAATTAAACCATCCAAACAAATTAAAGCGGCCATCCGCATTATGGACTCTCCGCTATAATTGCCAATCGAAGCTGCAAATTCTCCAATGCTGTCTCCAGGAATGCCATTAACTTGACAAAAAGCGAGGACTTCTACAACTAATTTAATCGATAAGTCGATTGCTTGTGCCTTATCGGGATTAGGAGTTACTCGATTTAAAAAGCCAAATATAGGAATTGAGTTGCCAACTTTATTCGCCAAAGCTGCAGCACCTAAAGCCTTATCGGCATTATCGACAGTCTGATACAACCACATCGATCGCTGATATCCCTGAGATTTATCGTTGTAGAGCCAAACAGCGCGATCGCCAATTTGTTGGATTATTTCTTCGTCAGTTTCACCTGTAACTTCGCGAATAGTATTATCAAAACCAACTAAGTTATTCCATTCTCCAGGTACGACAAAATCTAGAGATTTTAGTACCATAATGGTCATATTATTAGTTGGCAACTCGTCAACAATTTTGTAAATTGGTTTGCTCAAAATATATCTCCCGATTCAATCGCAATATTATCGACTATCTCAAATTAGCTAAACCACGTAAATTGAATTTTTCTAACCATTCTTCTCGTTCGTTAGCATCTAATTCAGAAGAACTTACTTTTACTTGATAGCGATCTTCAACTAAAACGGCTGTTGTGTTTTTTCCTTGTTGAATTGCTGGATAACCGCTAATTTTTTGACTGCTTTGCTCAAACTTTTTCTTGGCAATTTCATTTCCAACTGTATCGGAAATTGACAATTTAGCTATTTCTTTACCTTCTTGCTTCAGCACAGCTTGAGAAAAACCTTTTTTCTCTTGAGTGTAAACTCTTTCGTAACCATCACTACTTTTAGGAAAAAATTTATTAAACTGACTGCCTTGCGTTGCTTCTTTTGCAATTGTTTGATTTCTTTGAGGCCCTTCAGTGCTGTCTTTTTGTGCCCCTTCATAACGAGAAGCTGGTTGTTGAGCGCAAGAAGTTACTAATAATAAAGTTACGATTAAAAAAGGAGCTAAATATTTTCTTAACCTTGGAATCATTGTCTATTTGCCTCGCTAAGGATCGAGTAATATGGATGCCGACTCATATTCTTTCTGTCGAAACTCCACTTATTTAAGTTTACCTTAGCGAAGTGTATTCAAAAAGTCTTTTAATTGTTAAGTTATTTAGTAGTTAGCTAAGATACTTACTTAATAAATTAGAATTATTATGTAATATTCTTAGTTAAAAGTCGTCTGACGAACAAAATATTAGCTGTTGAATCTAGGTTGGTTTATCAAAAATTAAAGATATTTTAAAAAATTCAATGAGGTTTAAGCTATTGGATTCAAAAATAAAATCCAATATGTCTTCTTTATCTTGTTAAAAAATGTTTGTTGTATTATCTCCATTTAAAATAAGCAAAAATAATAATTTCTCATGGATATTACTCCACGAAATCATAAATTTGACCGGTTTATTTGATAAAGATTGAATGAAAATTTGTAGATCTATTTTCAATTGTAGCTATCTACATTTTGCAATTTAGATATTCTATTATTTAAACCAAGATGATTCCGATCGTATTTTTATTATAAAATTAATGCAATAAACGCAGTCGACAATTAAACGAGCCAATATTTTATCAACATTTTTACTTAAAAATTAGAGAATAAATTTTTTTTGTTTCAATAAATTTTACTTAAAGTAAGTTGCAAGAAAAAGACTTAGCAGAGAAAGAAGCAATTACTATTGCGATTTTACTCAGTCCAAATTGATTTGAAATCGCTTTACTACTTTTGAAGTAAATAATAGAAAAAAGATAGATCGAGATAGTCATAAATATAGAAAAAGAAAAATTTGTAGTGTTTTTGTAAATTGAATAATTTTAAAATCAAAAATACAGACACTTACAACTAGAAAGATTTGACTGAGGTATTAAACGAAAAATTCAAACCTAAGAATCTGCATCTTCGGGCAAACTAAACAAATATTTCAGAGCCTAAAATTAATGTAAAATCTAGCTAGATATGCAAATCTCAATTTTAGATTAAAGTAAAAACTGCCAAAATAAACAAAATATTTGAAGATAATTCCGCTTTAAGAAGAAACAATTCAAAATAATCTATTTAAAAATGAAAAAATATTAACCAGACTTGAGGATTGCCCGCTCCCATTCGGCCGCGCTCGATAAGATAGAAGCATCGGCACTAAAAAATTATTAGCATTTGAATAGTAACAGATTCTCAATCTTGCAAACCGAATTTCCAGTTAGAGCATATAACCTGAAGACAAAAAAACAATTTAGTAGCTATTTTATGAGCGAACAAAAATCAAACGGAGAAAATAAAATATCAAATATGACAGCAACCGAAACCCCATCTCAATTAGAAACTAGAAAACTAGCCCGAGCAATTGCGATCGCCGCAGAAGATCGCAAAGCAGCAGATATAGTAATCTTAGAAGTAGCTGAAGTATCCTACTTAGCAGACTATTTTGTGATTGTCACTGGGTTTTCTCAGACTCAAGTGCGAGCTATATCGGATGCTATTGAAGATAAAATCAGTAAAGAATTAGAGCGAAATCCATTGCGAGTAGAAGGGAAATCCCAAGGAAATTGGATTTTGCAAGATTATGGCG
>JAAUYD010037786.1_pt1 | contig 22591 bp, 15 predicted proteins | sample 7278101 | NCBI WGS metagenome assembly JAAUYD01 (sample SAMN14350128, study PRJNA611818) | marine sediment metagenome | isolation source: surface marine sediment (0.6m) | place: French Polynesia: Moorea | collected 2018-08
CTTATTATCGATAATTTTACTCTTCTGCTATATATTAAACCTCCTGCCTACTGCCTTTCCACTCCTGCCTCAGACAAAATTAGGATTGAGTTTGAAGGTGCAAGATGTCAGGAATACACCATTCCAAATTCGAGCTTAACCTACGTAGTATTGCCACACTCCCCACCCTTCAACTTAACTCAAAATCTTCCCTCCTGCCTCCTGCCCTGGAGCCTCCTGCCTCCTTAAAGCTAAACTCTACCGAAGGAATGCGCCATAACTGTTCTAATTCATTAGCGGGCATGGTTAAATATAAAACATCTCCAGGTTGTAAATCAGTATCCAATAACTGCCAACTGTGGATAGTTAAGGGGTTTCTTTCCAAATACAACGGCACAAACCCTCCTTTCATGGCTGCATCTTTCACCGTTTGTCCACAAAAAGAATGTTTTGGGGTAATTAATGTAGCTAAAGCCACCCATAACAAGTCTTCCGTCATACCATTGCCCAAAATTTTGCCTCCTAAAGCGGCCGCAGCAAAGGAAGGGGTGGCCAACTCCGCCGGACATAACACCGTTTCAAACTCAAACACCTCTTGCACCGACTGACCAAACTGGGGGTCTTGCGATCGCAGAATAATGTTAATATGGGGGGCGATGGCTTTAGCCGTTAACCCAATTTCCACATTGATCATGTCGTTGCTAGTGACAACGATAATAGCTGCTGCTTTCTCGATATTGGCCGTTTTTAAGGTATCATCAACACGGGCATCTTCTAGGATGATCGGTACCCCTAAAGAACGGGCCGTATGTAAAAAACGATTATTTTGATCAGACTCAATCACCACCACTTCATAACCTTGTTGCTGAAGTTGACGCACAATCTGAATACCAATACCCCCTAACCCACAGACAAGATAGTGGTGTTTGGTGGGAACCCTGGCCACATCCCAAAATTGTTTGAAGCGAGTCCCTAAGATAAAATCGTTGAGCAGTGCATAACACACCCCAATCACTCCCGCACCCACAATCATCATAATAGCCGTAAAAATTTTAATGCTGGCCGGGGCTTTTTCCGCCACTTGTTCTTGTCCCCCGGCACCAGTGATCATGCCCACTGAGAAGTATAACGCATCCACCAAAGACGTATTGTAATTCACCGCTACATAAGTAAAAGTAGCAGCAAAAATCATCCCCATTAAACACAAAGTGACAGCAATTACCGGGTTAACATAACGCCGATAACGGCGTAAATTAGCGATCGCCTTGACAATTTTTTGTCCCCAAAAACGATGTTTCGAGTGACTGGTTAAGCGAGTACCAATAATTAAATGATCCCCCAATTGTAAGGATTTTTCCTGTAAGACCGCCGAAACTAAGTCTAATTCTCCGTGAGCCGGTAAATAATAAATCAGCATCCGTGAGGGACATTCCCACAACTCCCCTAAATTTAAACCCAACCAAGGATGATTTTCATCGATCACCACTTCTTGAATGGGCCAAATTTGCTTGAATAATTGTAATTGACCGATGGCTTTGTTGCCTAACGCGGCAAAAGAGAAGATCGGGGCAGCTAAGGCAGCCACACTCATGGTATGGTGATGGGGAAGAGTTTGATCCAGTCTTTCTCCTAAAGTATGGTTAAAGAGACGATTAATAATGCGAATTTTGGGGTTAAGAATTCTCGCTTGGGTTAGGGTTCCCAAGTTAATCGCGTCGTTATTACTGGCTAAAACTAGGGTATGAGCGTGGTGAATACCCGCTTTAGCTAGGGTTGAAGGGGAACTTAACTCGCCAACGATGACGTGACCGGAGGTTTCTCCTAAAATGAGGCGATCGCTAATACCAACTACAGCGGCCCCTTGTCGTCTTAATAAACGAAAAATTTTATATCCTGTTCGTCCTAACCCACAGACAATGATTTGTGGTTTCATGGGAAGTTTTGAGTCTTTTTTAATCTTTTACTATGATTGATGTTTTTTCTCTTTGTCTGTAGCGTTTTTTACTATTTACAAGATTTTAGATAAATTTAATTGTTTTTTGGCAATCTTATTTTAACTTCTCAACCCTAGCCATTATTCTTTAAATCTCTTACGCGCATTACCGCTAAACTTGATGATACCACATTTCCACTCCGCCTAAAGACGGGCAAACTACATCCCACGAGTGAACTACGTGGGCTTTCTTTGCAGTATCCTGTAAATATTCACCACAAAGAAGGCAAAAATAGTTTATGAGTGCAACCACCCTTGATGCTAGAGACTTATTTCGCGCTGCTTACGAAAACCGTTACACTTGGGATAAAAGGTTTCCAGGTTATACGGCCGATGTCACCTTTAAAGATAACGCTCGCACCTTTACCGGTCAAGTGCGAGTTAATGAAGATATGTCCACAGAAGTGTTTAATCTTGAAGACGAAGAAGCCTTAGCTCAAGTTAAATCCCAACTCTGGGAAACGGCTATTCATCGTGTTCGTCGGTCTTTTGAGGCAGTTCACGGTCAAAATACCTTCCGTTATGGTAACACAGATGAAACCGGTGCAGTGGAAATCCTCATGGGAGGCAAATCAGAAGGCGATCGCTATAAACTCCGCGATAACGAAGTTTGCCATGTTCACCGTCATATTGTGCGACTCGTTCCTTGCGAAATGGCTGCATAAGCCTATAACCAAGGGTTAGATAATCTGGGAAATCACAACAAAGTTAACAAAACTTAATTAGTGATTACCGAACAAGCGAAGTAAGGATTACCGAAAAAGCGTTTGTACCTAGAAATCTAATAACTCTTCTTTCCGTAGGCATAACGGATGCCTTGCTCAGAGTCAATAGGATAAAACCTAGAGAGCAAAGACAACCTCGATGATTCAGGACATAGTAAACCCTGAATGAATGCAATCGAGCCAGGAACGTGAGTAATTCCTAAGCGTATGGAAAATCCTCGCTAGTCAACTGGACATGGTTAAGCTACGGCTAAACTCTTTAAGACTCCTCTTAAGGTCTGAAAGTAGTGAAAACGCTTGATACACTGCGTTCAAAATGAACAGGGTGAAAGGTAACAAGAGAGTTTGACTTGTTATACCGACTCTCAAAATTTACCAGGGGAAGAGAGAGCGTCTAGAGCAATCGAAGACGATAAGGAGCAATCCTGAAAACCTAAATCCAGAAATACCCAGAAAGAAGAGAACGAGAAAACCCCATGTAATCTCTCATCAAATCGGTCGACACGATGAGTAGCAACAAACTTAAGCGCATGATACATGGGAGTAGGAAGTGATAAGAAGCCAATGCCTGTTTGTAATGAACATGGATACGCTGACGTATCACGACGTTAATTGGATGAAAAACTAACGAGTAGTAACTAAAATGCCAAAAGCGAGTATAACCAAGACTACGAATGGATGGAACACAATCAACTGGGCAAAAGTCCAGAGAAAAGTGTTCAAATTACAAAAGAAGATTTTTCAAGCGGTTAAGTCGGGAGACAAAGTAAAGGCACGCAAGCTTCAAAAACTATTGTCCAAATCTTACTATGCAAAGCTTCTAGCGGTAAGAAAAGTAACCCAGGACAATCAAGGCAAGAAAACTGCTGGAGTTGACGGCATGAAAATCGTCAACCCACAACAGCGATATAACTTAGCCCTAAGTCTAAACCCAATGGAATACAAATCCAAGCCTCTAAGAAGAGTATGGATTCCAAAACCTGGGAAAGATGAGAAACGTCCTCTAGGAATACCAACTATCCGTGACAGAGCAATGCAATGCCTAATCAAATTCTGTATGGAACCATACTGGGAAGCCCAATTTGAAGGCTCATCCTACGGATTCAGACCAGGAAGGGCAGCCCATGATGCTATTGAAGATATATTCAATCAAATTAGAACAAAATCTAAATTTGTACTGGATGCGGATATAGCGAAATGCTTTGACCAAATTGACCATCAATATCTACTAAACAAGTTGGATAACCCGCACTTCAGACCCATAATCAAACAATGGTTAAAAGCTGGAGTCTTGGATAAAGGGGTATTTGAAGAAACGGACAGTGGCACACCACAAGGTGGCGTAATTAGCCCATTACTGGCTAACATTGCACTGGATGGAATGATTAGAGACATCAGAAAATCCTTCAAAGGCTCACGAACAATAAACGGAGTCAGAGAAACAGGATGGAAACCCTCAATCATCAGATACGCCGATGATTTTGTAGTAATACACAAAGAACTCGAAGTCATCGAACAATGCCAAAAACTAATAAACAAGTGGTTGGAAAAGGCTGGACTAAAACTAAGACCCGAAAAAACAAGAATATGTCACACCCTAAATGCCATAACTATCAATGGGGAAAAACAGAAGGCCGGCTTTAACTTCCTAGGATTCCACGTCCGACAGTACCCTGTAGGAATTCACCACTCACGAGAAGACGGGCAAAAGAGAAAACTAGGATACAAGACAATCATTAAACCAAACAAAGAGGCAATCCAAAAACACAGGGAAAAAATAAAGGCAACAGTAACCAAGAGAAAGAAAGCCCCACAAACAGTTCTAATCAAAGAATTGAATCCAATAATCAAAGGATGGTGCAATTATTACTCGACGTGCTGTAGCAAAGATACATTCAACTCAGAAGATAACTACCTGTGGTCAGTTCTAAGAGCATGGGCATTAGGAAGAAGCAAAAAAGGGAAATGGGAAGCACTCAGAAAGTATTTCTCAAAAGGAGTCAATGGATTCTGGACTTTCCAAGCAGAAGACGGAATCTTTATGCACAATCACTCCAGCACCCCAATAACAAGACACGCAAAAGTCAAAATGGAAGCTTCACCTTATGATGGACAATGGCAATACTGGAGCAAAAGGAGAGGAGCATACCCTGGTACACCAACAGGAATCGCAAAACTCCTTAAAAGACAGAAAGGTAAATGCGCCCTATGCAACCAACACTTTACTTCCGAGGACTTGATAGAAAAAGACCATATCATCCCCAAAACCAAAGGTGGAAAGGATGAATATAAAAATCTACAAGCCCTTCATCGACACTGCCATGACATTAAACATATAAGTCATGCAGGAAATGAACCGAACCGTATCTTAACAACAGACCAATTGACGGGAGCCGTATGAGTGTGAAAGTCTCATGTACGGTTCTGAGGAGAGTTCTGGTAGGCGACTACCAGTTCGACTCTAACCATGGGGTTGTGGTGACTATTGACACCTTCAGCAGTCATAAAACAGAGGAAGGGTATCTTTCCCACCGTTATGACTCTATTTATCATGACCCAAAAACAGGAGAACTCAAAGCAGGAAAAACCGATTTTGAGGATAATTACGAAAAAGTGGGTGGTTACTATATTTTAACCAGTCGTGTTATTACAGGAGAAGAAAATGGAGAAACCGTAACCAAAGAATTCGGTTTTTCTAACATTAAGTTATTACAACCTGCAATGGTTTAACTAGAGAGTTGAGGGTTGGGTGTTAGGGGTGCGGAAATGTCTTATCTTTAACACCCAACTATGGAAGTATAATCAAGAAGTCAGAAGTTCCTCACTGCGTTCCGGCGCTATCGCACAGAAGTGTGAAGTCAGAAGTAATGGGAGCGAAAATTAGTGATTTCAAAAACTGAAACATGAAAGGAACTAGAATAGAATAGATTAGGCTATTTGTTATCACCTATATTAGTTCATGACTACCGCAACACCTGTCAAAACCGAATACGAAGCCATTATTGGACTGGAAACCCACTGTCAACTCAATACCACCAGTAAAATTTTTTGCCATTGTTCGACTCAGTTTGATACTCCCCCCAATACCAATGTTTGTCCTGTTTGCTTGGGATATCCTGGAGTTTTACCGGTTCTCAATGAGCAAGTGTTAGCCTCAGCCGTTAAACTAGGGTTAGCCTTGAATGCGAAAATTGCACCTTATAGTAAATTTGACCGAAAACAATATTTTTATCCCGATCTTCCCAAAAATTACCAAATTTCTCAGTACGATCTCCCCATAGTAGAAGAGGGTTTTCTTGAAATTGAATTAGTTAACAAAAAAACCAAGGAAGTGACCCGTAAAACCATCGGTATCACTCGCTTACATATGGAAGAAGATGCAGGAAAACTGGTTCATGCAGGAAGCGATCGCTTAGCCGGTTCAACCCATTCTTTAGTAGACTTTAATCGGACTGGGGTTCCTCTATTGGAAATTGTATCGGAACCGGATATTAGAACAGGACAAGAAGCGGCAGAGTATGCTCAAGAATTACGCCGTCTGGTGCGTTATTTAGGCATTAGTGATGGTAATATGCAAGAGGGGTCTTTGCGCTGCGATGTCAACATTTCTGTGCGTCCGGTGGGGCAAAAAGAGTTCGGTACTAAGGTAGAAATCAAAAATATGAACTCTTTTAGTGCCATCCAGAAAGCCATTGAGTATGAGATAGAAAGACAAATAGAAGCAGTGGAAAACGACGATCCTATCTATCAAGAAACTCGTTTATGGGACGAAAACACCCAAGAAACCATCAGTATGCGTAAAAAAGAGGGATCTAGCGACTATCGCTATTTTCCTGAACCGGATCTTCCTCCCTTAGAGGTGTCCAAAGAACGGTTAAACGTCTGGAAACAAGAATTACCCGAACTTCCGGCCCAAAAACGCCAACGTTATGAAGAGGAGTTAGGGTTGTCTGCGTATGATGCGCGGGTGTTGACAGACGATCGCGAAGTGGCTGAATATTATGAAGTGGCCATCAGTATCGGGGCCGATGCTAAGTTAGTGGCCAACTGGGTGACACAAGATATTGCAGCTTACCTTAATAATAGTAAGTTAAGCATCACGGAAATTGCCCTTAAACCGGACAGTTTAGGGGAGTTAGTGCAATTAATTGAAAAAGGAACCATTAGCGGTAAAATTGCTAAAGAAATTCTCCCAGAATTATTAGAAAAGGGGGGGTCTCCTAAGCAAATTGTCGAAAGTAAGGGAATGACTCAAATTTCTGATCCAGGAGAAATTGAAAAAGTCATTACAGCTTTAATGGAAGCTAACCCTTCAGAAGTGGAAAAATATCGTGGAGGTAAGAAGAAGTTAAAAGGTTTCTTTGTGGGACAAGTGATGAAAGAAACTGGAGGACGCGCTGACCCTAAATTAACGAATCAATTAGCAGAAAAACTGTTGAATGGATAATTATAGAATGTAGAATTTAGAGTGTAGAATGTAGAATTTTTGCTTTTTTCTACATTCTGCATTACTATTATGTGTTCAGTGTTGTTAGATCCAAAGTTAATAGTTTGACTTTTTCTTTTTCCCAAGTTGCTATTAATAATTGATGGTCATTTAACCCTGTCATAGCTGTAATTTCTATTCCTAAGTCCATTTTTCCTAGATAGTCTCCTTCTCTATCTAAAAATAATAACTTCCCTTTGGTGTCTGCTAACCCATAACCCCAAGCTTCACCGATAATAAAATTAGGGATAAATTCTAAGGGAGTTCTTGTTATTTTTAAAGGATTAAGATTAATTAAAATGCCATAATTCAGCTTGGCAGTTTCAACACCAAACAGTTCGTAAGGATTCGCTTTATTAGGTGTTAATTCGGAAATCAATAAGGGAATTGAGAACCCTTTAATAAAATGACTTCGACGGTTAAATAAGTATAAATAGGTCCCTTTGTTTCCTTGAGAAAAACGGGAAAAAATTGCCAGTCCATAACGCTTATCTAGGTTAATTAATTGAGAAGGAAAAGGACAAGATTTAGGAGATTTAAAAAGGGATAAAGTTGATAAATTTAAGATTTTAAATTCAGCTGTAATTCCCTGACTATTCCTTTGATCAATAATTGCCAACCAATCTCCTTGAAAGTTACCAGAAAATTTTATTTTTTTGGCATCTAAGGGTAAGTAAGGTGGTACTTTTTTCAATAGTTGATTTTCTGAAAAGTAGTCAACATGATATTGAAAGATATCTTCTTTTTTTCCTTTAGTCAAAACTAAACATCCTTCAGACAATATTTTTAGTTCTATGATAGACCAATTCAAATCAACTGTGTCTATTTTCTTCGATTGGCAAGATAGTTTAATCAGTTTATTTTTAGTTGCTAAATAAATAGATTTTTTATTATTAATAATATAGGTTATTTTATTAGAACTGTCTAAATCTGTAAACTGATTGATTTTAAAGGTTAAATTTGATATGTGAGTGGATGTAAATAATTTAGTATTTTCTGGATTAAAATTTAGTTTTTCTTTAGCTATATTAACAGCTTTTAACATTTCTTGTGCTGACAAAAAACGTCTTTGTGGTAATTTTTCTAATGCTTTAATAATAATAGCTTGTAACGGTTTAGGGACTGTGTTAGGTATCTTAATTCTTTGGTTAAGATGGGCTAACATTAAATCTCCAGGAAGTCCAGAAAAGGGTCTTTCTCCTACGATTAATTCATAGAGAATAATCCCTACAGAATAGATATCACAAGAGTAAGAATATTTGCCATAAAATCGCTCAGGTGCCATATAACCAGGAGAACCCGTATAACCACTTTCTAGTTGATTATTATTACTTTGTTGAACCGTTTTAGCAATCCCAAAATCCGTTACTTTTCCTGTCCATTTATCTGCGGTTAAACTCAATAAAATATTTTCGGGTTTAATATCACAATGAATAATATTATGTTGATGAGCCTCTTCCAATCCTGCTAAAATATCAATGATTAAATCAAGACATAATCTTAAACTTAATTCAGCCGAAAAATTCATTAACTCCCGAAGGGTTCCCCCTTCACAATACTCCATCACTAAATAACGTCCTTTACCATGATATTCCATGCCTTTACAAGCAACAATATTCGGATGACGTAAACTAACTAAACAAGAAAATTCCCGTAAAAAACGATTAGTAGGAAATCCTTTTGCTAAACTTTTAAGGGCAACAAATTCCCCTGTCTGACGAGAAATAGCAAAATAAACCTGGCCAAATTGTCCTTGGCCAATTTGTTTTAAAATGCGATAATTTGAGCGAGAAACAAGATTTTTAATATCTGGCAAAGCTCTTTGATAACTCATTTTTTATAAGGAATAAACAATGATAAAAAATGCTATTTTTCTGACGTTTAAATCATCATTTTAGGATTACTTTGATCGTATAAAAATTGCGTCATATTTTCAAACTTTCTCATTTCTACTTCTTCAATTGTTAAAATTTGGGCTTCTTTTTCCATCCATTGATCATTAAAAGATAGAATAACAGATTCTAAACTACTTTTATCTAAATCATCGGGAATTTCATCAAAATAACCTAACGTAATATGTGCTGTGAAATGATATTGTTGTTCTACCCCTAACCCAATTAATTCTTGATTTTGATAAATACTGCGTCTTAATTGAAAAATCTTATCATAAGATAATTCATTGCACGGAACTAACCCCACTACTAAAGCACGGGGAAACACTAATAATCCTAAAATTTGCCACTGACTCTGACCTTTTTCTAAGTTAAGTTGTTGATAAATTTGAAAACTGTCAGAAATGGCTTTTTTTAGTTTATGATCAAAGTTTTGATCTGCTTTAAGCGCATTGAGATAATTATCTTCCCAAATTAAGTCAGCAAGGGTTAAATGAAAACTTTCTGGGGGAACAGGAATTAAAAAGTTAGGTTCAATTTTTTCGATTAATTGTTGTTGAGTAAGGGTTAATTGATGATAGAATGACTCATTACGAGGATTATCTTGGTAAGGAGGAGTTAGAATAGTATAACCAGGAAAAGATACAGGTTGTCTCTGTTGAAATTTAGGAGATTTTTGGATATTCTTAAGTTGATTTTGATAGGTGGTGGGTAAAGTAAGGGAAGCTACCCGGTTGACGTAAATTTGATAGGTTTCGTCCAACTTAATCGCCTCTCATTCTGTCACAATACTTATCTTTTTATTTTGCCTGATTTTGTGTAATTTTTTTATAAAGATTTATTGACTTTGGCCATGGGAATTTATTTCTTTTGGGGAGAAGATGACTTTGCGATCGCCCAAACTGTGCAACGATTAAGAGAGAGTATACTTGATCCTAATTGGATACAGTTTAATTATCATCAAATTTCAGGAGAAGACCCCAACAGTACCATAGACGCATTAAACCAAGCTATGACCCCTGTATTTGGTATGGGAGGTCGATTAGTGTGGGTAGTAGACACATCTATCTGTCAACAGTGTTCCGAAGAAATTATAACACAATTACAGCGTATTTTACCTGCAATTCCTGATAGTTCTCATTTATTGTTTACCACTAGCAAAAAACCCGATAAACGCTTAAAATCAACGAAATTAATCCAACAATATGCAGAGGTTCAAGAGTATTCTCCTATTCCTCCCTGGAAAACCGACGATTTAATCAAGAAAGTGAAACAAGTTGCCCAAGAAATTGGGATAAAATTAACCACTAAAGCAGTAGAATTATTAGCAGAGTCTGTGGGTAATAATAGCAGACAATTATGGAATGAACTGGAAAAATTACAGCTTTATGGACAACAAGAAAATCAACCCTTAGATGAGATAATTATTGCTACTTTAGTTAATGCCAATGCCCAAAATAGTTTACAATTAGCCCAAAGGATTCGTCAAGGGAATCAAGGAGAAGCTTTACAATTAATTGATGAATTATTATCGAGGAATGAACCCGCTTTAAGAATTGTTGCCACTTTAGTTGGTCAATTTCGCACTTGGACAATTATTCAATTAAAACTAGAAGCAGGGGAAACAGATAATAAACAAATTGCCAAAGCTGCTGATATTCCTAATCCGAATCGCCTTTATTTTTTACGCAAAGAATTACAAGGTATTTCAGGTAAAAGCTTATTAGCAACCCTTCCCATTTTACTTGATCTAGAAACTCGTTTAAAACGAGGTCATCATCCCTTAGAAACCCTACAGATTAAAACCATAGAATTATGCCAATTGTTTACGTAAAAGTTGAATAACTGGTTAAAATTAGCATAGGGGAAAAATTCTAGGGAGATTATGATTTGAAGAAGAATTATAAGCTCCTTATCCTATGATTTTGACTATGTTGGTTGATTTTTCTCAGTCAACCAGCTTTGACACACTGTCTTTTGACAAATCTCAAAAGTTTTGTCATATTTCTTATGCAAGAATAATTTGAATGATTTAGTAAAACCTATGATTTTTTGGGTGAGGAGACGATTCTGCTTGTTAATTATAGCAGTTAATTTGGTGTGTTTAAATACTTTTTTATGTTCTGCTCGAGCAGAAATAAGTAAGGGAGGAAATGAGAAAAAGAAGATTAATTTTGACTACGAACCCCTTACTAATACCTGGGATTACCAGGACTTGAAAGAAAATATTAAAGACTTAACTCCTGAGCCAAAAATCAAATTAGATGAGCTTTTGCAGAAATATGAAATTTCAACAAGCTATATTTTGCCAAAATTTAGTAACGAAACTGATAATATAAAACAGATTTCTCAATCCAATAACATTAATGGGAATATTCCGAAAAAATCACTCAATTTTCCCCAGAAAACACCAGCAAAAAAAAATGATTTTCTATTAGCAGATGAACCCTTACCCCCTTCGCAACAAGGAATCTATTGGTCCCCTGCTCGTCCCGATAGTCATGCTCCCATTGCTGTTATGGGAGAACACATTCATAGTGAAGGGGAAATCATGGTGTCTTATCGCTATATGTTAATGGAAATGGAAGGGAGTCGTGTCGGAACCGATGATATTAGTGATGAAAAAATTTTAGAGCAATTTCCTATCACTCCCACCCGTATGACCATGCAAATGCACATGTTTGGCATGATGTATGGTATCACTAACAATTTGACTCTCATGGCTATGTTGCCTTATGTCGTCAAGGATATGGATCATTTAACTCGTACAAATCGACGATTTAATACTGATTCTGAAGGGATTGGAGATATTAAAGTAACAGGTTTATACCAAATTCTTAACGAAAATCGACAAAGAATTCATCTCAATACAGGGATTAGTTTTCCCACTGGTTCTATTGAAGCGCGAGATACCACTCCAGCAGGGCCTGATCAACTTTTACCTTATCCGATGCAGCTTGGTTCAGGAACTCTCGATCTACATCCAGGGATTACTTATTTAGGACAAAGTGATGATTGGTCTTGGGGAACTCAAATTATTGGAACCCTTCGTTTAGGAGAAAATAGTAATAGTTATAAGTTCGGAGATGAAATCATGTTAACTGCCTGGGGTGCAAAAAAATGGAGCGATTGGGCCAGTACATCTTTGCGAATTAAAGGCAGAAATTGGGGAAATATTAGTGGGAAAGACTCCCGTCTTAATCCTAATCTAATCCCTACTGCTGATCCAACCCGACGGGGAGGAACTCAAATTGATATTGGTTTTGGACTTAATCTTTTTGTTCCCGAAGGAGACTTAAGAACTGGTCGTTTAGCCATTGAGTTTGAACTACCCATTTATCGCGCTCTCCAAGGACCACAATTAGAAACAGATTGGCAATTAACAGCTGGTTTACAGTTTTCATTTTAAGGGGGAGGATGGGGATTAATAGTCCTTAATTTCTATCAGCTTAGGTGACAGTTTAAAGAAATAAAAGCTTAAATAAATCTTTAAAAAAATTAATGTAAGATTAAGATAACTTTGACAAGTTGTCTTTTGAATTATTAGAAAGTTTCTGTTAGTTTGTAAAAGAAATTTGATTAATTACAATCTCATGAAAAATACAAAAATGGACTTTCGTTTTCCTATTGGGATTTTCAGAAATTTTACCATAACTGGTGTCACAGCATTAGCATTAATAGCTGGGATAAGCACAGAAGTCAAGGCTGCTAAAATCGAATTTGATGCCGATACATATGCTTTTTCTAATCCTAATACTTGTACACCCCAATTACCCGATACAGGAGGAAAATGTTTTATCGAAGACGGTTTTAACGTTGAAGCATTTTCTGCTCAGGAAATAGGAAGTCCTACAGCTTTTTATAGCGAAGGCGCACATTTTCATTCAAGGAATTCCTACGAAGCGCAACATTTTAGTGAAGTTGATCGGCTTTTGGGAATTTATTTAACTTTACCGAATGGTGGTACTTTTTCTTTACAAAGTTTAGACTATCAATTAAGGGATAATACTCGTGCTATTTCTGGTTATTCAACAGATGACACCAAAATTTTAATTAGCACGACTTTTGACCCAAACCAACCGGTTCTTGGACAGTTTATGGAGTATTCTTTAGGAAATGATCTTCCTGCAATGTTCCAAACTTTAAATCTTTCAGAATTTGAAGATATAACTCAAGTTTATATTGCTAGTTCAGGAGATGTTAACTTTGATAATATTACGACCAATTCTATTCCTGAATCTAGTACTGTAGTTGGATTATTAACTCTGGGAATCATTGGTCTTTTGTCTCAGATTAAAGGAAAGTCAAAGATAAACAATTAAGGATCTTTGAGACGGCATTGGTTCAAAATCAGGCAAGCGATCGCTAAAAATTAATGGGAGACTATCTTTCAAAAATTTAAGGCGATTGCCCTGAACCATCCTCTATCAGTTAACTCTTTTCAGGAGCGAATTCATAGGATCTATTATGGTGTTAGATTAAAAGAAAAAGCAAATATTTGATTATTCTTTGTGTTAATTAGACAAAAAAATGTAAAATTAAATTACAGAAGGCAAATTTTTGCAAACCTACCCCACCAACAGATTCTATGACCGACGTTCCTGTTTCTCGCATTCGTAACTTTTGTATCATCGCTCATATCGATCATGGTAAGTCGACCCTCGCTGATCGAATGCTACAAATGACCGAAACCGTTGCTCAACGGCAAATGAAAGAGCAATTCCTCGATAACATGGACTTGGAACGGGAACGGGGAATTACCATCAAACTACAAGCGGCCAGAATGAACTATCGCTCAAAAGATGGGGAAGATTATGTTCTTAACCTCATTGATACCCCCGGCCACGTCGATTTTTCCTATGAGGTGTCTCGGTCTTTGGCTGCTTGTGAAGGGGCGTTATTAGTGGTAGATTCCTCCCAAGGGGTAGAAGCGCAAACCTTGGCTAATGTTTATCTGGCCTTAGAAAATAACCTAGAAATTATCCCAATTTTAAATAAGATTGACTTACCCGGATCAGAACCAGAACGGGTGGCCAATGAAATAGAAGAAGTGGTGGGGTTGGATTGTAGTGATATTATTAAAGCATCCGCTAAAGCAGGGATCGGAGTTGACGAAATTTTAGAATCTATTGTCCATTTGGTTCCCCCTCCTGATGATACGGTGGCGCAACCGTTGCGGGCGTTGATTTTTGATAGTTATTACGATCCTTATCGGGGTGTGATCGTTTATTTTCGGGTCATGGATGGAACGGTGAAAACTGGCGATCGCGTTCGTTTAATGGCCTCTGGAAAGGAATACGAAATTGATGAATTAGGGGTGTTATCCCCCAATCAAATACAGGTGGACTCCCTTCACGCAGGAGAAGTGGGTTATTTGGCCGCAGCCATTAAAACCGTAGAAGATGCACGGGTTGGGGATACCATCACGTTAGCCGAAGAACCCGCCAAAGAACCGTTATCGGGTTATACAGAAGCGAAACCGATGGTCTTTTGTGGGTTATTTCCCACCGATGCCGATCAATACGAAGATTTACGAGAGGCATTAAACCGTCTCAAACTCAACGATGCAGCCCTTTCCTACGAACCAGAAACCTCTAGTGCAATGGGGTTTGGTTTCCGTTGTGGGTTTTTAGGGTTACTCCACATGGAAATTGTCCAAGAACGCTTAGAACGGGAGTATGATTTAGATTTAATCACCACGGCCCCTTCTGTAATTTATCGCGTTACCACCATTGAGGGGGAAGTGATGGAAATCGATAATCCGAGTTTACTCCCCCCACCGCAACAAAGAGAAAAGGTAGAAGAACCCTATATTCAAGTGGAAATGATCACCCCTGAAACCTACGTGGGAACCTTGATGGAGTTGTGTCAAAGTCGTCGGGGTGTGTTTAAGGATATGCGCTACTTTACCTTATCGAGAACCGCTTTGATCTATGAGTTACCCTTAGCAGAAGTGGTGACAGACTTTTTTGACCAATTAAAGTCGCGATCGCGAGGTTACGCCAGTATGGAGTATCAATTGATTGGCTATCAGCCCAATCCTTTAGTTAAATTGGATATTCTGGTCAATGGAGACAGTGTGGATGCGTTGGCCATGATTGTTCACCGCGATAAAGCTTATTATGTGGGTCGCGCTTTAACGGAAAAGTTAAAAGAGTTGATTCCCCGACATCAATTTAAGGTTCCCATTCAAGCTGCGATCGGGGCAAAAGTTATCGCCAGTGAACACATCCCGGCTTTGCGTAAAGATGTGTTAGCCAAATGTTATGGGGGAGATATTTCTCGTAAGAAGAAACTGCTACAAAAGCAAGCAAAGGGGAAGAAACGGATGAAAGCGATCGGTACGGTTGATGTTCCTCAAGAGGCGTTTATGGCGGTGTTGAAGTTAGACCCTCAATAGTGTGTCAGTGATCAGTGATCAGTTATCAGTGACCAGTTATCTTATTGGTTAATTCCATCACAGATACGGCGATCGCTTTCTGAAAGCGTAGCATTAAATTTCAAATAATCTTGAATCCAAGCACATCCATAACGCAATTCATCGAGGGCTAAAACTTCTTTTAAATCCCATAAAATAAGCATATTTTCGCGACTACCTACGGCCAGTTGTTGACCATCGGGACTAAAAGCAATGGAGCGAACCATACTACTATAACCGTATAAGGTTTTGATTAATTGGCCATCAAGATCCCAAAATTTAACGGTTCCGTCATCACTTCCGGAGGCTATCATCTCACCATTGGGACTAAAAGCCACAGCCCAAACCCTCTCTTGATGTTCGTTGAGGGTGTGCAGTAACGATCCGGACCAATTCCACAATTTTACAGTGGTATCTCGGCTTCCTGAAACAATTTTACTGCCATCTGGACTAATGGCAACAGTTCGTACCGGTGCTTCATGTCCTCTAAGGGTTCTGACTAAACTACCATCTAGTCGCCAAATTTTGATGGTGTGATCACTACTCCCAGAAACAAGATATTGACCATCAGGACTAAAAGCGATATCTAACACCCCTCTAAAATGTCCTGTAATCGTTTTAATTAAAGTGCCGTCCTTATGCCATAACTTAATCTTTTTATCTAAACCTCCCGATGCAATTAATTGACTATCAGGACTAATCGCAACGGTTAAGATCCAATCCGTATGGCCTTTTAACGTGCGAAAATTCTCCCCTTTATTGTTCCATAATTTAACCGTTTCATCCCGACTTCCTGAAGCAAAAAACTGCCCATCAGGACTATAAACCACTGCTGACACCCCATCTGTATGATCCCGTAGGGGAATAATGGTATTTTGTTGAGGGTTCCATAGTTTTAGGGTATGATCTCGACTGGCTGTGACAACATGGGTTTGATCTGGACTAAAAGCAATACCCCGAATTTCAGCTTTATGTTCTAAAAAATGAATCCAAAGGGGTTTATTCGATTTCCAGAGTTTAACGGTTTTATCCCAACTCGCAGAGACCCAAAATTTCCTGTCGGGGTCGATGGCTAAATCTAATACCCCATCCTGATGGCCCTCAAAAGCATCAATTAATTCTCCCTCAACAGACCACAATTTAATGGTTTGGTCTTCTCCCGCAGAAAAGAAGACCTTTCTTTGAGGCACAAATTCCACATCCATAACTGCGCTAGGATGAGCGAAAATAGTTTGAACTAGAGTTCCATCCAGGTTCCATTGTTTAATGGTTCCATCTTCACTAGCAGAAAGAAAATAGCGATCATCCTCACTCCATTCCACTTCCCAGACAGTATTATTATGGTCTTGAAAGGTTTTCAGTAATTGGCCATCTTTGTTCCAAAGTTTGATCAATTGATCTTTGCTACTGGAGAGGAAAAATTGACCATTGTGGCTAAATTCAACATCATAGACTTCTGCACTGTGTCCCCTCAGTATGTTCAGTAATTTTCCCTCTACTGTCCAAACTTGGATGTTATTTCCAGTCGCAGCGATTAACGTTTGATCATCAGGACTAAAGGTAACATCATAAACCGGTTCGTGGGTAACAAGGGTACGCAACAGTTCACCTTCAATGGTCCAAAGTTTAATGGTCTGATCTATACTTGCAGAAGCAATGAGTTGACCATTGTGGCTAAATTTAACTTTATAGACACGGTTTGTATGGCCGAAGAGGGTTTTGAACAATTTTCCGTTCCGTTGCCACAATTTTAGGGTATGGTCCCAACTGGCTGTGACTAAGGTTTCCCTATCTTTACTGATATCGATCCCCCAAACCCCATCTTGATGTCCCGTGAAACGATTGAATTCTAGCGCGCCATAGACCGCTTTTCCTAACGCTATTTTTACCTCTTGTTCAGTCTCACCATCCCTCACCTCTAACTTTTGTAACCGTTCTAGCTTCCGTTTGGCTTTAATCGCTGCCATCAATGCGTTTATCCCCTGTTCCGAGATTAAATATCCTTGGGAAGAACGGGCGATCGCTTGAATCTCATTTAAAGCTGCTTGACGATATTGGTTAACGGCCAACCAAATTAAACCACAGGACACCAATAAAGCAAAACTAATCACTGCAATTAATCTTTTTTGCGCTTTCACTCTCCCTTCTGTTTCCTTTAATCGTTCTGCTTCTAATTTTTGTTGACTTTCTTTGCGATCGCAGGTTTCAGAGGCGGCTAAAAATTGATAGTCGAGATCGCTTAAACGATGATCCTGCGCCCAATTTTTGGCCTCTAACAAAGCTTGTCCTCGCAATAGTCTGGACTCATCTTGATACTGGGACTGAACCCATGCTTGCAATAAGGAACCATAAGGACGAAGACGATCCAATTGCTGATTCACCCAATACCGATTAAATACCATTTCGTAAATGGGATTGCGGACTCGTAAACAAGATCCCCGTTTCTCCACGACCCCTGATAGTAACAATTCCCGTTCTTCCAAGCTATTCTCTAACGGGATTTGTCCCTGTTGCAAAATTTCGAGATAATGACTAAGAATACGTCCGGTATTGGCTTCGTTGCTTAAGAGGCGATCGCGGATCGTTCGCAGATGTTCCGGTTCGTCTTGGGTTTCCCAATGATCAATAATTTGCGATCGCACCAAGCGTTCTATCCATTGAGGTACAGTTTCCGGGGTTAAGGAGGGAGGGGTTTCTGCGAGAACCATTTCACAGAGTTTTTGCGTTAAAAACGGCTGTCCCCCCGTCCAATACAAAATTTCCTCTAAAATGTCCTGCACATAGGTAAATGACCCCTTTAAACCCCCAATCAGAGGCTTAATTTCATGGGGTTGGAACCCTCTTAATTCGATGGCTGTACCAATATTAAAGGGGGTGCGCTCTTTAGCTTGAATTAATTCGGAAGGGGTAGCGACACCGAATAACGCAAAGGTTAAGCGATGATAGTCTCTATTTTCTGCCCGTTGGTTGTAACAAAAGCGAATTAATGCCCAAAAATCGTCCACTGCAAAGGGTAATCCCAAAACACTATCAATCTCATCGATAAAAATGACAATGGGTTGAGAAGGAATTGACTTGAGGAGAATATCTTGTATAAAATGGTCTAGGCGTTGGATGGGTGAGAAATCTGCTTGTTCACTCCACCAAGCTTTTAAATTAACTTTGCCAATGAGGTTAAACCCGCGCCACAATTCCCAGATTACGCCTTTGTACCATTGTATAGGGGTTGTGGTTTCACTGCCAATACTGGTTAAATCTAAAGAAGCGCAGCGATATCCTTGTTGTTGTAAACGGTTTTTGATGCGAACTCGAAGACTGGATTTTCCCATTTGACGGGTATTGAGAACATAGGAAAATTCTCCACCCAACAAAGCTTGATAGAGTTGGCTGTCCCCGTGACGGACCACATAACTCGGTGCATTAATTCTGAGACTGCCTCCTACTTGATATTCATAGGAAGAATTAGTTTGATTTACATCAGTCTGCATCTATATACTCCCTATATAAATAGTAAATGGTTGTCCAAAATTCACCAAATTTCCCATCATTTGAAGGAGAAAGATAGCCGTTTACAAACCGTTGAACATCCTCAATAGAAAGAGTTTCATCCAGAAAAGGTTCAATAACGTCTCTGCGTAAAGCTCGTAACTTTGGAATATCTAATCCGAGTTTTTCAATAGTAATTAAAGCAGCATTATCCTCTTCTTTTCGGGGTTGAATATAACCATCACCCGTAAATTTAAACCGAGTTTCACAGTCGGGATCTAAGGGAGAAATAAGATGATTTTCATCGAACCATTTTCCTTTGAGATTACCACAATGTCGAGGTTCTCCTTTTTTGAGTTGATTTTGACAAGAACAAAGCATATTGGAGAAATCTAGGGGATCAACAGTAGGATCATTTTGGGGTCGAAAATGCTCAATGTGCGAGTTATTGGTATTTAAGGTCACTCTTTGTTCACAGTAACAGCAGAGATAACCTTGTTCTTTCATTAATGCTTCTTTTATGGCATCTTTGAGTTTACTTCCTAACGTTTCATAGGTTGGTTGCCAATTCTCGTTAGCTTGTTGTTTCCATTCTTTTAAACTAGAAGGTTCTTCCTGTTTTTGGATATATTTCACTTGCCAATTAACTCCTTACGTCTCATAAGAACTTCCGCTTTCACCAACTCAGGATCATTACCAATGGTTTCTATCATCTGAGCGATCGCCTCTTCAGCTTCCCCTAATTGATTACTATCGATCATTTCATAGATTTGGTGAAGGTCTGACTCAACTTTATCAGGTCTAGTAGTATCTAATTCCATCAAGTCTTCTAAAATTCGATCTACATTTTTTCCATAAGACTCTGAGGGTCTCTTAACCTCAATATTGTCATTAGTTTGTTTGAGAAGAAAGATATTTTCTGGATAAATATGAGTGAGAACATGAGGAGAATGGGTGGATAGTAGAAACTGACAGTTAGGGAAAACTTTTACCAGTTGCGGGACGATCATTCTTTGCCATTTGGGGTGGAGGTGAAGATCAATTTCATCGATCAAAATAATACCTTCTCCGGTTAAGGGATCATTGGTGGGATTAGCGATCGCCAAACGACGGGCCAGATCACTAATCATAGCAATTAGACATTTTTCACCATCAGACAGTTGATCTACCTTAAAAGTTTGTCCATTTTTTTGAATTTCCATCCTTAAAGGGTTACGACGAACTGTTAGATTGCTAAAAGAAGGTAACACCTGAGATAAAGCATTGCGAACCGCTTCTAGTTGAGGATCTGGGAAGCAATAATCTTGGGGTTTAATTTCAGCATCTTGATATCTGCGTTGTTCATTTTCTAGGTCTTCTCGTTCACGAAACCACCCAAAAAACTGCCGAAAGTTTACTCCACTGGTGAACGCATCTTCATAAGCTGCGAGTTGATCAAAAGTATTTTTTTTGCGAATTCGTAAGGGAATATCAACAACTGCCCTATTAACATGATAATGGACAAAGATAGGAAGATTAGCTTGTGTTGGTTGGGAAGCAATTTGAGATTGAATTGTTTTGGTATACTCGTTTAAAAAAGTAAGAGAACTGGGATTAGGTGGAGAACCATGTCCTTTACGGCTTTTAGATAGTCGCCAAGAGATATTTTTGTCTCCGTTAGAACAATTAAGTTCAATAGACCCAAAAGATTGACCGTTAGTGATATGATCTTCACTAATAGGTCGTCCTGATGTACCTGCTCGACGAATACGGTTAATTGTCCAGGATAACATTGTAGCTACTGCATCTAAAATAGTCGATTTTCCGGCTCCATTGACTCCAACAAATACATTAAGACGAGGATGAAGATTAAGAGTTAGATGGCGTGCAGCACGGTAATTAGTTAACGTTAATTCTTTAATTTTCATCTTCTAAAGTTTACTTATAAAAATTAACTAAATTCGGTTCTGCTAAAAATCTAGGTTATTTTGATAAGATAGGTATGGGAACCGGATTTAGTATTATATTATGCTTCACAGACTATTAAAGTTAAACAACTAGGTTGTAGTACAAGATGATCTTAAAGTTGGGTAGGAACCCGGCCCCGTAGTGACTGGATCGGGGTCGAGTGGTTCACGTCAAACTCTGTTCATGGTCGATGACATTAGGGACTTCATTGTATCAAGATGGGCTGGATCTACCGCAGCACTAACAACTTGATCATTTTCTGAAGGACAAGCACTTGGATCAATACAAGGGCGAGGGGTTTGATTGGGTTCAGTGGTAGGAATACCGATCGCAGCTAGAGCAATCTGAAATTTTTGGGTAATTTGGGACCCAAACAGAATTGGGGCGCCATCAATGGTGATATCACCAACACAAAAGCCTTGATCCTCTGGTACTTCATAAACGGCATGAAGGATAAAATCGGGTTCGTTAGGATCACTCCGTCGACGACCTCGGACAATTTTCCAGTAGTCTGAGGGACGAGCTTCTACAGGGGCCTCTGCAGGTAATTGCCATGTCTGATCGAAGGCGGGTTCTTGAATATACAAACCAACAGGATCGTTGAGTGTTACCTTAACGCCTCCTTGTCGAACAATACTGTTAACGGAACCGCCAATAAAGGGGTCACTATTACGCCCTGGAGTGCCATATCGACTACATTGAATTAACTGGGACTGGTTAGTAACCACCTGACCATTGCATTCCCGTACAATTGTGGCTGCAGCAGCCAGATAAATTTCAGCACTTAAACTATTGGGTCGACTAACCAAATGAACCGGACCCATTTGAGTATTATTGTTCCACTTATTAAGGAAATTATAACCAGGCCGTCCAGTGTCGGGATTAATGCCTTCGAGATCGGAAAGTTGCACATCAGGACTGACTAACTCTCGATAAAGTTCAAGGACTCGATTGGGGTCAATTAGCCATAAGGCATTCCAATATTCACGATTCTCGCAGGTAAAGCTGACTTTAATAATTTTGTTGTCACTGGGTCGTCGGGTCACACTCCATTCACAGTATTCATCCTGATAACCCCGTGGTCCTGAAGGTTGATATCCTTGTGGTGAATTGTAATCATTTATCCAACCCGGAGGACCTTCATCAGCATATCGTAATTGCTCTCCTCGCGATGCGGTAGGAAAGGTTAGTAAAATCCGATTGGGAAAGGCTGTCCAAGCTACAGGGGGTGGAGTAAGGACTCCTGTGAGATCAGTGGTCAAAGGATTAAAATAGACAGTTCGGTCATTATCTAGAGGGGCAGAACCTCCCTGAATTGATGATTCGGTAAAAGCGTTGAGAGATTGATTCCAGAGTGCATCTAATTGAGCTTGTTTATCTGGTTGAGCAGCAAAGTCTTTGATCCCTGCTGGTGTGTTAAATCGTGGTAGAGTTGCCATCGTTGTGCCTCTTCTAATTTAATTATTTTGATTAAAGAATTGAAGAACCCCAACCTGCTATCGCTGAGGTTGGGGATTCTGATGAAAAATCACCTCTCCATCCATCCACTCAAATAGATTTAACTGTTGAGGGTTCCCAGGCTCAATCTCCGACGAGACTGATACTTCCCGACCATTGGCCGAGCTTGTTGCTTCAAGCTTGGGCGTAACTTTCTCCGTGACCCGA
>JAAUYD010085018.1_pt1 | contig 22591 bp, 14 predicted proteins | sample 7278101 | NCBI WGS metagenome assembly JAAUYD01 (sample SAMN14350128, study PRJNA611818) | marine sediment metagenome | isolation source: surface marine sediment (0.6m) | place: French Polynesia: Moorea | collected 2018-08
GGATGGCAGGGAAGGCTGCTTTGGGTCAACCTGAGCGAAGGCACCATTGAAACAAAGCCGCTTGATCCGCAGGTGGCCAAAGCCTATATCGGCGGCCGGGGTCTAGGCATTCACCTGCTGGGCCAATCGGTGGATCCAATGTGCGATCCTTACGACGCCGACAACCTGCTAATCATGGCCACCGGGCCGCTCACCGGCACCGGCGCTCCCACCGGCGCCCGCTATATGGTCATGACCAAGTCGCCCCTGACCGGGGCCCTCACCTGCTCCAACTCCGGGGGGCAGTTTCCCACCGAATTTAAGCGCACCGGCTACGACGCCATCGTCTTCAGCGGACAGGCCGACCGGCCGGTTTACCTCTACCTGGACAAGCAGACGGCCGAGCTGCGTGACGCCGGCCATCTATGGGGCCAGGACACCCACCGCACCACCGACATGCTGCTGGAAGCGACCGATGCCAAGGCCAAGGTGGCCTGCATCGGACCGGCCGGGGAGAAGCGGGTGCGCTTTGCCGCCATCATGAACGACAAGCACCGGGCTGCCGGACGCTCGGGCGTCGGCGCGGTCATGGGCAGCAAGCACCTCAAGGCGGTGGTGGTCAAGGGTAGCGGTCGCGTTCCCCTGGCCGATCCCGAGGGCTTCAAGGCCTTCAACAAGAAGATCCTGGACACCTTCCGGAAGGCGGTCAAAGAGACGCCCCTGGGCCTGACGGTCAACGGCACGGCCGGGGTGGTCATGGCCACCCAGAACTTCGGTGTGCTGCCCACCAAGAACTGGCAGCAGGGCACCTTCGACGGCTGGGAGAAGATCCACGGCGAGGAACTGACCCGGCGTTTTCTCAAGAAAAACGCCGCCTGTTACGCCTGCCCCATCGGCTGCGGCCGCATCACCCGGGTGGACGATCCGCGCTTTGCCGGTGAGGGCGAAGGCCCCGAATACGAAACCGTCTACGCCATGGGCTCCAACTGCCTGGTGGACGATCTGGCGGCGATCACCAAGGCCAACTACCTGTGCAACGAACTGGGCATGGATACCATCTCCATGGGGGCCACCATCGCCTGCGCCATGGAGCTGGTGGAACGTGGCCATCTGTCGGAAAATGAGGTGGGCCGTACCCTCGGCTGGGGCGATGCCGAGGCCCTGGTGGAGCTCACCCGCCTGACCGGCCACCGGGAGGGTTTCGGGGACCTGCTGGCCGAGGGCAGCTATCGCCTGGCCGAGCGCTGCGGTCACCCGGAGCTGGCCCCCGTGGCCAAAAAGCAGGAGTTTCCCGGCTATGAGCCCCGCGGCTCCCAGGCCATGGGGCTGGCCTATGCTACCTCGCCCATAGGCGGCTCCCACATGCGCGGCGATCCAGCCTACTTCGAGCTGTTCGGCGTGCCCCAGTCCATGGACCCGCTGCAGTGGGAGGGCAAGGCCAAGGTCACCAAGGCCTTCCAGGACCTGTCGGCGATCATCGATTCGGCCGGGCTGTGCATCTTCTTCGCCGTACGCAACCTGGCGGCCAAGGATCTGGGCGTGGCGCCGGTGGGCATCCTGGAGTACCTCAACGCCGCCACCGGGGCCGACTACAGCCTGGAGGAGCTGATGCAGGCCGGCGAGCGCATCATCAATGCCGAGCGGCTCTTTTTGACCCGGGCGGGATTTTCGCGCAAGGACGACAGCCTGCCCCAACGGCTTACCCAGACACCGGCGCCCACCGGCCCGGCCAAGGGGCTGGTCTGCCGCCTGGACGAGATGCTGGATGAGTACTACCAGGTCCAGGGCTGGACGCCGGAAGGCATCCCCACGCGGGAACGCCTGAAGGCATTGGACCTGGAATAAACGGTAGCGGAATGGAACTGGAAGTCAGGCTGTACAACGATTTCAAGCAGTACGCGCCAGGCAGGGACCATGTGTTCCGCATCGCTTTGGCCGCCGGTGCGACCATCGGCCAGGCCCTCGAAACGCTGAAGATTCCTCCGGACAAGCCCGCCACGGTACTGCTGAATGGTCGCCGCGCCGATGGCCACACGCCCATCACGCCGCGATCGCGGCTGGTGATATTCGCTCCGGTGAGCGGTGGATAACGGCCGCCAGATCATTAAACTTATCGCGCCGGCAAGTTTCTTGTTCGTGAAGTGGGATGAGAAGTTCTCTGCCTGATGGCGTCGGCATGTCAGCTTCGAATCCTGACAGGGGGTCGTCTGAACCATGGGATGCTGCAGCCTTTGCCGAGACCAATCCCCACGCATATCCGACGAGCTCGGGCTGTGCCTGGATTGTATCAGACGCCGGCCGCACGAAGCCTGCCAGGCCGCTGGTGCGGTTCACCGGCGGATTCGATCCGAATGGCACTTGCCGGCGACCGCACCGCAATCCTTTAGCGGCATCCGCTGCGATCTGTGCGTCAACCAGTGCCGTCTGGCTGAAGGGCAGTTAGGATACTGCGGGCTGCGCCGGCAGGTCAACGGTAGACTGGCCGGTGTAGACGACACCAGAGGAAACGTGTCCTGGTATCACGACCCGCTGCCGACCAATTGCGTGGGCGACTGGGTCTGTCCCGGTGGCACCGGTTGCGGTTATCCGACCTACGCCTACAAAGACGGCCCCGAGCACGGATACCGCAATATGGCCGTGTTTCCCCACGCCTGTTCGTTTCACTGCCTCTACTGCCAGAACTGGCATTTTCGCCAGCGCACCGCCGATGACAGCTACCAGCCGGTCGAGACGCTGGCGCAGGCTGTCGACCGTAAGACCGCCTGTATCTGCTTTTTCGGTGGCGATCCGTCACCCCAATTGCCCTATTTGTTGCGGGCATCCCGTATCGCCCGGAAGAACAACGCTGGACGAATCCTGAGAATTTGCTGGGAAACCAACGGTGCCATGTCGACAAAGCGCTTGCGTGAAATGGCGGATAGCGCCATGCAAAGCGGCGGCTGCATCAAATTCGATCTAAAGGCCTGGAACGACACCCTTCATCTGGCCCTGACCGGCATCACTAACCGGCGAACCCTGGACAACTTCACATGGCTGGCCAAACTGGCGGCGTCTCGACCCGAACCGCCGCTGTTGATCGCCAGCACCGTGATGGTGCCGGGCTACATCGATGCCCGGGAAGTCGAATCCATGGCCCGATTCATCGCTGATCTGAATCCCGACATACCATACCGCCTGCTGGGGTTTCATCCCGATTATCGTATGGGCGACCTGTTCCCCACCTCACGCGAACAGGCCCAGGCCTGCCTGGACGCCGCCCGGCGGGCCGGCCTGCAGCGGGTGGCGGTGGGCAACCGGCACTTGTTGAGCTGACCCGGATGCCATTGCGATACGCCAAAACCCTGCTCACCGGCACGCCCGGCGTGGGCAAAACCACCTTGATCCGCAAGCTGGTGGCACGGCTGCCCACGCAATCCATGGCCGGATTTTACACCCGCGAAATCCGCTCAGGGAAAAAGCGATGCGGCTTTGAACTGCTGGGGCTCGATGGTCGGCGCGGCATCCTGGCCCATGTTGACCTGAAGTGCCGGCAGCGGGTGGGGCGTTACGGTGTGGATACAGCAGGATTCGAGGCCTTCTTGCAAGAGCTGGATCTCTTGCATCCGCGGGTAGCCCTCGTGGTCATCGATGAGATCGGCAAAATGGAGCTGTTTTCAACCCGATTTCAGGCCCTGGTGCGTCGTGTTCTGGATTCTGACAAATCCCTTCTGGCCAGTGTCGGCCGTCACGGTGGTGGCTTGATCCGGGAGATCAAACAACGACCGGATGTCCACCTTGTGGAAGTGACGCTTCACAATCGCAACCACCTGAAGGCAATACTGACGGATTAAGACCCGCTATTGACCTTCCTTTCAGAGCGTGCAGCACGGATGGTAACGACTGCCGGAAGCCCCAAGGAATCGGGTGCCCTATGCCGACAGGGTCTCTAATCATTTGCGCCTTGGAGGGGTCGGCCAGATCCTGAGTTCCAACATCAGTGCCCGTTGATGACGTCATACAGGACACGACTCATCTCCTGCACTAAATATGGCTTTTTGACAGCGCCTTTGAACCCATGCGCCGCATAATTGGCCATTACCGGGTCATTGGAGTAGCCACTGGACACGATGGCCCTGACGCCGGGGTCCTGATCCATCAATTTGCGCAGCGCCTCCCGGCCGCCCATCCCTCCGGGAACGGTCAGATCCAGAATAACTGCGTTAAACGGATTGCCGGCGTTTTGGCTGCTTTCGTACATGTCCACAGCGCTTTGGCCATCTTGGGCAGTGACCACCTCATACCCCATCTTCTCCAGCATGTCCGAAGCCAATTCCCGAATAAAATCCTCATCATCCATAACTAGTACGCGCCCATGGCCAGCGACAAAGGCTTTGGTTGTATTGGTATCGGACGGGTGGGTGTCTTTCGATGACGGCAGCACAATGGTAAACGTGGTACCTCGACCCAATTCCGATTCCACGGTCAGCTGGCCGTCATGCTTGGCGATGATGCTGTAGGCCACTGCCAGGCCGAGGCCACTGCCTTTTTGCTTGGTGGTGAAATAGGGGTCGAATACTTTTTTCAAGTGCTCCGGCTGGATACCCATTCCCTCATCCCGCACGATTAGCTGGATATAATCTCCCGCATCCAGGGCAAAAGGATTGTTTGCAGCAAGGTAGACATTGGTCACGCGAATATGGATGATACCGCCCTGGGGCATGGCCTGATCAGCATTGATCATAAGGTTGTTCAGCACCTGGGCGATCTGGCCCTCATCTACATCCGCCGGATGCAGGTCCGATTCGATATCGATGTCGCAGCCCACGTTGGACCCATGCAGGCTGAAGCGCGCACATTCACGAACCAGATCATCGATGCGGGTGGTGTGTTTGACCGGCTCACCGCCCTTGGAGAAGGTCAGCAGCTGCTGGGTCAGCTCCTTGGCCCGCAGGGCCGCCCGTTCCATCTCCTCCAGCGGCCGGCCCAGGGGGTGGCCCGGCTGGACGTCCAGCTTGGCCAATGAGAGGTTACCAATGATGCCGGTTAAAAAGTTATTGAAATCATGGGCGATCCCGCCGGCCAGTACGCCTAAGGATTTCAGCTTCTCCATTTTCAGGAGCTCTTTCTCAATATGCTGCTGACCGGTGATATCCCGAAAGACAAGCACCACGCCGATGATTTCGTTGCGGGCATTCAGAATGGGAGCACCACTGTCGGCGATGACGGATTTCTGTCCGTCTTTGGCGATCAGGGCGGTATGGTTGGCCAACGCAACGATCTGCCCGCTGGCAAGCACCTTATCCACCGGATTGGCGCACGGCACGCCGGTGCGTTCGTCGACGATCCGGAATACCTCCATCAATGGGCGGCCAATGGCTTCCGCCTCGGTCCAGCCGGTGAGCTGTTCGGCGATGGGGTTCATGAGCGCGATGCCACCCTCTCGGTCCGTGGTGATGACGGCATCGCCGATGCTGCGCAAGGTAACCGCCAAACGCTCTCTTTCAGTCAATAAATCCTGCTCCATCTGCTTGCGCTTGGTAATGTCTCTTGCAATTCCCGCGGTGCCCATCACATTGCCGTCCGGATCGATAATGGGCGTCTTGATGGTTTCAAACCATCTGATTTGACCGTATGCATCCGATATGGGTTCTTCTATCGTTTTGCGCTCTCCGGTTTGCATGACCTCGGCGTCATCGGCGCGATAGTGTTCCGCTAATTCACGCGGCCAGACGTCCAGGTCGTTTTTACCGACCAAATCGGCCGCATTCCAACCGCTGGCTTTGGCAAGTTGGTCGTTAACGGCAATAAATCGACTATCGCGGTCTTTGAGCCAGGCAATGTCGGGGATATTTTCAAGAATCGCCGACTGCCGCTGTTCGGCCTTTTGGCGCTCCTCAATCTCAGCTTCCAGCTCTTCGTTGATGGTCATGAGCTGCTCATTGCGCTCCCTGACAGTGGCAGCAACCTGACGTAACCGCGCTTCGCTCTCCTGCAGCGCCAGCTCCGCCTGCTTTCGTTCGGTGATCTCCAGGCAGGTTTCAATACCACCCGAAACGACGCCATTCTCGTCAAAAACCGGATGCCCCTGGTTGAACCAAATACGTCCGTCCGGTGTCTGAACCTCTGCCTGCTGGCTTCGCCCCGACGCCATCGCCGGAACAACCACACAGTCGGGACATGGGGTTGACGAATCTCCCCAAAAGGTGTGGCAAGGACGTCCGATCAAGTCCTCTAAGGTCACCCCGATGCTTTCGCAGGCGGCCTTGTTCGCCCATACGATTCGCATGTGCGTGTCGTGGTAGATGACCAGCTCCTTCAGGCTGTCCAGGATCGTTCGTTTTTCGTCTTCGGACTGCCGAAGGGCCGCTTCGGCCCGAATGCGATCAGTGATGTCTTCGACAATTCCCTGGTAGTGGGTGACGTTGCCGGATGCATCGCGCCGGATGGAAGTGCTGTCCTTGACCCAATGGGTCTCACCGTCTTTGGCGACAATACGGTAGGGTTCATGCGTGAACTCCATTCGATCAGGAACCGAGCTGTTTTCCTGCACCTCCCCGGCCACCCGGTCGAGATCATCGGGATGCACCACCTTACTGTAGGCCACGCGACCGGTAAGGAAGTCTTCTGCTGAATGCCCGAAGATCCGAGATACATTCCTGGTAACAAATTCCACGGGCCAATCGGTTTCATTGCGCCACAGGAACACCGTCGCCGGGCTCTTCTCGATAATCTCGAATGTTTCCCGGCGGGCTTCATCGGCCAATTTACGTTCACGGATGTCGCGCACAATGCTGAGGAACAAACCTGCCTCCTCGAGCCGGTTATTGGTCACTTCCACCGGTATGCGGGTACCGTCCTTGTGCAGATCCACCGTCTCGAAGGGCTTGCCGTGATATTGGGCGACTTCGCCGGTCAGTATACGACCCGACTCCCCTCGGCATTCGGGCGCCTGAATGTCGCAGACTTTCATCGTAAGCAACTCCTCCCGGCTGTAACCCAACAAATCGCAGGCTTGTTGGTTGACATCGAGAATCTCGTCGCGCTCATTTTCAACGAACAACGCATCCCCGGCAATATTGAAAAGTGCTCGGTAACGGGCATCGCTGACTTGGAGGGCCTCTTGGGCGTCCGCCAGCAATTTGGACTGCCGGTCGACCTCACGCTTGAGGTTTTGTTTATCACTGCGCAGTGTCGCCTCGAGATGCTTCAACTCGGTGACGTCATGCATAATCGCCATGACCTGTGGCGTACCATCCCCCTGATCGAGAACAGATGTTGAAATCCGCAGGATACGTGTATCTCCGTCGGCCCGGGTGATCTCCCAGTTTTCCGCCTCCAGGTTTACACCTTGCCGCATTTGGGTCATGCGTTCGATGGCCCGGGCTTGTACATTGGTATCGGGGTAGACGCTCTGGTACCAACCCTGGCGGTTGATCGTTTCCATATCGTAGCCGGTCAAACGGGTCATCTGGTGGTTCCAGAAGGTAAACCGCACAAAGGGGAATTGATCAGTGGCATGACACACGCAGATTCCGTCGGCAGCCTGCATCATATCCGCCAGCCCAAAGGTCTCGACGCAATCATCGGCCGGTGAATGGTTCCGGTTGTGTCGCAATTGTGCTTCCAATCTGGCAACTCGCTGTATCAAATCTTTCCGACTGGGTCTCTTTTCCATGCTGAATCCATCCAAGGCAATGAGGCATGATTGAAGTATGTATAATCAAAGCTACCGGAGCATGATAGTAAAGTCAATCCAAAGAAAGCCGGCCGGCAAGACCTTGGCACCCATGGATGAACAGTAGATCTCGGCAGTCGTAAACGGCCAATTCATCACTTGCAAAGGAACTCAATTCATGCCTACTATTGTATGACTGCAGTTGCGGTTGGAATAGAATATGCAGCGGATTTCTCATCGGCATGCTGGCTTCTTGCACACAGTGAATTGCTTCTCTTTCTGAAATGACCATGAGTACTTCCTTTACAAATCGTTGGTTGAAGATCTATGAAACGTTTTTCCTTCCTGACACCGACTTCGAAGACAGACGGCGCGTCGCCCTGCATATCACCCTTTCTCTGATCGGGATTGTATTTCTTATCCTGTTTTGCATCATCGCCGTTATTCAAGGCAATGCACCTTTGGCGGCTGCTGACATCATGGCTGCATTGGTCCTGAGTGCCAATCTGTATGATCTGCGCAAACGGAAAAAGGTACGCTTCAACATCATCTTCGGTCTGGCAATCATTTCATTGCTGTATATTTATCTATACACTACCGGCGGAACCGCCCAATCCGCATTTGTCTGGTATTTCACCTATCCGCTGATCGCCTGCTACCTGCTTGGCTCAGTCTACGGCGTTTTGGCCAGCCTATTGATGCTCCTCCCCGTCATTGTCGTCTTTTTTATCGGTTCCTCTTTTCCCTTTATCGCCGATTACAACCCGAATCTTGAATTCAGATTTATCGGCGCCTATCTCGTGGTGGGCTTTTTTGCCCATGTTTTTGAGCGCCACGGTGAAAAAAATCGCAAAGAACTCAGATCCATCAACCAATCGTTGGAAAAAAGGATCGAGGCGCGAACAGCGGAACTGACCGCCAGCAACCGGCAGCTCATGCAAGAGATAGACGACCGCATGGCCGCGGAAACGGCCGCCCGCCTGTCCCAAGACAGCCTGACCATGATCATGGACAGCATCGACGCCACCATCTATGTGGCCGACCAGGAAACGTGCAGGATCCTGTTCATGAACAAGGCCATTCAGAAATTGTTCGATCAAGATTTAAGGGATCAATTGTGCTGGGAATCCCTGTTGAAGCGATCAACACCATGCCGGCGATGCGTCACGCGGCAATTGTTGGATGGCAACGAGCAACACCCCGGCCCGATGATATGGGAGGGCATCAATCCATTAACCGAAAAATGGTCCATCAATGTGGAACGTGTGTTCAATTGGGTCAACGGCCGCAAGGCCTACCTTCACATCGCTACCGATATTTCTCACCTGAAGGCGCTGCAGGACGAACGTGAAGAGATGGAAGCCCAGCTCAATCGAGCCCAGAAAATGGAAGCCATCGGTACGCTGGCCGGCGGGGTCGCCCACGACCTCAACAATGTGTTGTCCGGCATTGTGAGCTATCCGGAGATGTTACTTTGGAATCTCGACCAGGACGATCCCATGCGCCAACCGCTTGAGACCGTCCAAAAATCAGGTGAAAAAGCAGCCCAAATCGTCAATGACCTGCTGACCATGGCACGGCGGGGGGTGATCACCAAAGCAGTCATCAACCTGAACGACATCATCAAGGACTACCTGCAATCACCGGAGCATAGGAAGTTGATGTCCTACCACCCCGATATATCCGTTCAGTCTGACCTGCGGGAAGACCTGCTGCCGCTGAAGGGCTCACCGATTCATATGCGCAAAACCATTATGAATCTGGTGGCCAACGCCGCCGAAGCACAACCGGAGGGCGGTGAGATCATGATATCGACCTACAACCGCACCATCGATCTGCCCGAAAAAGGGTATGAGCAGATTCAACAAGGTGATTTCGTCACCCTGGAAATACGCGACAACGGCTGCGGCCTTTCAGATGAGGACCGGGATAGAATTTTCGAGCCGTTTTACACCAACAAAAAAATGGGCCGCAGTGGCACCGGATTGGGCATGGCTGTGGTTTGGGGAACGGTTCAGGATCATGATGGAATAATTGACATCAAAAGCGATGTCGATATAGGCACCACCTTTTTCATCTATTTTCCGGCAACCCGCATTGCTTTCGAGCGGAGCCAGGGTACACCCGCTGTTGACGAGTACACCGGCACGGGCCAGCTGGTGCTGATCATCGATGACCACGAAGAACAGCGCACGATCGCCTCAAGCATTTTACATACATTGAACTACAGGACCATTTCGGCCGAATCCGGAGAAGCCGCAATCAACTTCATGAAAACACAAAACCCGGATATTTTGCTCCTGGATATGATCATGGAGCCAGGCATGGATGGTCTGGAAACCTACAAAAAAGCAGTCGCCCTCAATCCAGGCCAAAAAGCCGTCATCGCCAGCGGATTTGCAGAAACCGATCGGGTCAAGGAGGCCCAGCGTCTGGGTGCGGGGCCTTTCATAAAAAAGCCCTACACCATTGAAGCCATCGGGCTGGCCATAAAAACAGAATTGAATCGACGCGCCTAACGCACAAAGGCGACGAACTGTTTATTGGTTGGTTATCCGACCTGACCCGTGGTGGATTGGCAACCGTTTCAGGGCGGTGATGATGGTAAACTTGCTACTTGGTGAACGGCGCAATCATCTCCGGTCACTCACCCGCCCTGTATCGGCACAGCAAGGTCGGTTGGCCCGCGGCTGGCATCGATTCGATCCCGGCATGCCGATGAAGCCAACGCCGTCATCAGCGCCTGGCCCAATGCATCTATCGCGTATGGCTTTTTCAGCAATCCCCCCGCACCCAACCGCTGGGCCTTGTTCAATTCATCGGTTTCGGAGAAACCGCTGGCGATGACGGCAGGCTGTCCCGGCCGGATCCGGTTGACGATTTCGTAGGTTTCGCGGCCATTCATGCCCGGCGGCATGATCACTTCAGGATAGCTTACAATGCCGGAAAGGACATTGTTCAGGTCATGGGCCACCCCACCGGCGAGCATGCCGAGGGCTTCCATCTTTTTGGGACCGGACGAGCTGGCAGTGTCAGGCTGACCGACAGGCAGAGAATCGGCGGAATAATGTAAGGCGTCAAGTTGTCCATCTATAGAAGCGCTCGGATTGCCGTTGCGTGGCTGCCGCTCCTCACAGAAATGCGTCGCCCAATAGCCCGGCAAAAACCTGTTGGGGGACCGGATGCTTGAAAAAATATCCCTGCCCCTCATCACAGCCAAGCTGCTGCATCAACGTGTACTGCTCTTCGGTTTCAATGCCTTCGGCCACGATTTGTTTGCCCAGGCTGTGCCCCATGGCAATGATCGCCTTGATGATGACCAGATTTTGGGATTCCGAGGTGCAGCCCATTACAAAAGAACGATCGATTTTGATGATATCCACCGGAAAGGACGTCAGGTAGCTCAGTGAGGAATAGCCGGTGCCGAAATCATCCAGGGCAATTCTCAGCCGCAGATTTTTTATGGCCTGGAGAGTGGAGACGGTGTCTTGGGTATCCTGCATGAGGACATTTTCGGTGATCTCAATTTCGATGTTCCTGTCCGCTTGGGGTAGCGCCTCCAACGCAACCTTGATGGTCTGGATGATGTTCTGGCTGGAGAGCTTGTATCCGGAAAGATTGACGGCCACATTGACAGGTGCCATACCCTCCGCGATCCACTGATTCTTGTGCCGGCATGCCGTCTGCAGCACCCAGCGGTTGATATCGATGATCTGCCCCGTTTCTTCAGCAATGGGGATGAACTGATCCGGCGGTATCATGCCTTTGAGGGGGTGGTTCCATCGGATCAGCGCTTCGGCGCCAACGATTTTCCGGGACGCCAAGTCGACACGCGGCTGATAAAAAAGGACCAGTTCGTCGTTGTCCAGGGCGCCTTTTAGATCCCGTTCGATTGAAAAGCGTTCCAGCGCCGAGTGGTTCAGCGCCTCCGTGAAGAATTGAAATCCGTTTCGTCCCTTGTTCTTGGCATGATACATGGCCGTATCTGCGTTTTTAAGCAGGATGCTGGCCTCTTGGCCATCGTCCGGAAAGATGCTGATTCCGATGCTGGTGCTCATCGACACATCGTGTCCCTCCAGGTGATAGGAGCCTGAGATCTCGCGTACTATCCGCATGGCGACCTTGGCGGCACTTTCCGCATGTTTGATGTTGTGCAGCAATACGACGAATTCATCACCACCCAATCTGGCGATGACCGACCCATGCGAAGAGAACTCGAACATGGCGGCGGTATCGCTGCCGCGAATGTTGTTTTTGAGCCTGGTGGCCACCTTTTTCAACAACAGGTCGCCGATGTGGTGCCCTAAAGTGTCGTTGATCAATTTGAACTGATCGAGATCGAGAAACAACAGGGCGAACTTTAGCTGCGACCGATAAGCTTCGGCGATGGCCTGTTCCAGGCGGTCCATGAACAATGACCGGTTGGCCAGTCCCGTCAAACTGTCGTAAAACGCCAGCAGGCGGATCTCCTCTTCCGCCTTTTTCAACCGGGTAACGTCTTGGATCACGCCCAACATCAACTCCGGATTCCCGTCTTCATCGAAAAGCACCTCTCCCTGGTTGAGGACATGCTTCTGGGTACCGTCGGGAAGGATGACCGGATAGTTGAGAATGATGTTTTTCTTGGCTTGAACGGCCTGATCGATCTTTTCTTTTATCCTGTCCCGCTCGCGCGCAATGATGGGCGATAAAAAATCCATGTAAGACGCCCGATGGGTCCCTTCCAAGCCAAGGAGACGGCATGTTTTTTGGGAGCAGCTGAATTGATCGAGTTTGAGGTCGATTTGCCAGTTGCCCAATTTAGCCAGTTCCTGTGTCTTGGCCAAACGGCTGCGATTGCGGTCGAGTTCCTTGAAGGCCCTGCCGGCCCGCAACAAATACTGTCCTTTATGGCCTAAAATGACCCAGTTGAGCGGTTTGGACACGAAATCATTGGCCCCGGCGTCAAAGGCCCGTTGAATCGAATCACAGTCATCCGAACCGGTGACCATTAAAATGGGGGTGAAACTGCCGGCCGGCAGCTTGCGCACGGCCCTGCAAGTGTCAAACCCATCCAGGCCGGGCATCATCAGATCCAGCAGGATAAGGTCCGGTGTTTCGTACATGAACAGGTCCAGTGCCTTCTCACCATTTTCAGCTTCGGAAACGTCAAAGCCGGCCTTCTTCAGAGAGGCCGCCATTAAAAGCCGTAGGGATGGTTCGTCATCAACGACCAGGGCCAAGGGTTTACGCTCGCTGCCAGTCTTCATGGTTCACCGATTACCTTTTTTAATGCCTGCTTTACCGCATCGAATTCAGAGGCGATGGCCGAGACCATCAATTGGGCATCGGCTCCGGCATTGTTCGTACACTCTATCTCCAATAATCGGCTGAATTCAGATAGACGCATGGCCCCCACATTAGCGCTGCTGGATTTTAGCCGGTGGGCGATGTGACGCATGGTTGTGACGTCGCTTTGTGATTGGGCATCGGACAGCTGCTCGATCAACGGGTCCGATCCGGCAAGGTATGTCGTCACCACGTGCTCGAGAATATCGGGTTCGCCGTCGATCTGAAGCGCCCTGAGTGCGTTGAGCACCTGCGAGTCGATGGTGCCGTTGCCGCGGTTGTCTTCAGCCACCGGTGACGTTGGGGGACGTCGTTTCAACGGTGGGTGTGGTTCATCTTTTTTCATATGAACATGGTCTTCTGTCCAGCGCTGGATCAAGGACGACAATTCCTGCAATCGAAACGGCTTGCTGATGTAGTCATCCATGCCTGCGGCGATGCATTTTTCCCTATCTCCCTCAAGGGCGTTGGCCGTCACCGCGATAATGGGCGTATGCTTGTTGGCAGTGTTGGCCTGTTCGTCGCGCCGAATTGCGGCGGTGGCTTCGTATCCGTCCAAAACCGGCATCTGGCAATCCATGAAAATAAGATCGTAGTCCCGCTTCCCGGCTGCACGGAGCGCTTCACGCCCGTCGGAAGCCAGGTCGACCCGGCAGCCGATTTTCTTCAGCATGCCCGCAGCGACGTCCTGGTTGGTCTCGTTGTCCTCGGCCACCAGCACCCGCAGATCGAACCGTCGCATCTCTTCGGCAATGCTGTGCCGGGTCACCAGTTGCCGGGGTTCGCCCGATGCCTCGCTGCCGAGCACCTTAACCAGGGTGGCATACAGATCGGATTGGCGAACCGGCTTGGTCAGATAGGCCGCAAATCCGCATTCATGGGCCAGTTTGCCGTCACCGCGCATGCCTACCGATGTCAACATGATCATCGATGTATCGTCCAGGTCCGGGTCCGCCTTGATGTGCTTCGCCACCGCCACCCCGTCCATGCCAGGCATATCGCTGTCCAAAATGGCAAGCTGGAAAGGACGACCAGCACGATGGGCCTCAGACAACATCGAGAGGCCCTCCGGACCGCTTTTAGACACACGGCACGCCATCCCCCAGGCTGCCGTCTGACGTTTCAGGATTTCGCGGTTGGTGGCGTTGTCGTCGATGACCAGTACCCGACACCCCGTCAAATTCACGGCCTGGCGACTCGATGGTTGCCGAAGCCTTAGCGAGCTTGGCTCCAGTTCGATGGAGAAGAAGAAGTTGGACCCTTTGCCAACCTCACTCTCACATTCCAGCGTCCCTCCCATCAAGACGACAAGTTCGGAGGAGATGGCCAACCCCAGACCGGTGCCCCCATATTTTCGGGTAGTGGAACCGTCGGCTTGGTAAAACGGGGAAAACAGCCGCTGCCGATCCTCCTCAGAGATCCCGATGCCGGTGTCCCGCGTGGAGACGTGCAGCCGCACCTTGTTGCTTTCCGGCAGCCGACGGGTCGATACTGCGACCACGACCTCGCCACCCTCGGTAAATTTAACCGCATTGGCCACCAGATTGGTCAGAACCTGCCGCAGCCGCGTGGGATCGCCCTCCAAAGAGATGATCGTATCCTCGGGAATACAGGCGTTCAGCTCGATCTGTTTGTCATGCGCACGCGAGGCCAGCAATTGCACCACGTCGTCCACCAGCATCTGCAAATCGAAATGGGTACGCTCTAGTTGAAGCTTGCCGGCCTCGATCTTGGAAAAATCGAGAATGTCGTTGATAATCTCCAGCAGGGAATCACCCGATTTCTGAATCGTGGTCGCAAAACGCTGCTGTTCGGCATCCAGATCCGTTTGCAGCAACAAGCCGGCCATACCCAATACGCCGTTCATGGGTGTCCGGATTTCGTGGCTCATGTTGGCCAGAAACTGAGACTTGGCCTGATTGGCCGCCTCGGCGACCTTTCTGGCCTGTTCCAGCGAATCGACCGTGGCCGCCAGCTGCTCGGTTTTCCATTTTTCAGAAGCGGCCAGTGCCTGCGCCTCTTCCAGGAGGGCCTCCTGGTTCACAGCGTAGTCGTTGAGGCGCTCGTTCATGCGGTTGAAGGCGGAGGCCAGCAAGCCAATCTCATCGGAGGACTGTTCGTCGACCCGAAAGTTCAGGTCTCCGCTGGCAACCCGCCGGGTTCCCTCGACGAGATGCTGGATCGGCTTGCGAATGGCGGCCTCCATCAACACGGCGACGAAAACGGCCGTGATCAGGCCTGTGACCACAAAAAACAGCACAAACATCTGGTTTGCCCGGATGGCTCCGAGCACGTCGGTTTGCTTTACTTTCAAGGCGCCGACGATGCTGGCGTAGAGCTGGTTGAAGCCTTCGTTGACCTTCCGCTGGGCCTCGATGCATATGCGTTCGAATTGAGCGGTGTTGTCGGCGGAAGGATCGTTTTGGAACTCGGTCCGGTAGTGAACGATGGCAAACTTGAGCCGCTTGAGGTTGCGTTGGATGGTTTCGTACTGCTGCTGGTAGCTGTCTAAGGCACCGTGGGCACCGATGCTTGCCCCCAAGGCCGTCGATTGGTCTATGGCTGCGTCCAGATCGGCAATGATCGAATCGAATTGATTCGCCGATCCGGTAAGGATGCCGCTGAAATCCAGCGACGCACGCCAAATCAACTTCTGCAGATCCGACATTCCACCAACGATATCGATATTGCTGTATATTTCCGAGTTATACCCTTGGATACGGTAGGCGGATAGAAAGGGGTACAAGCCGCTGGCCACCAGAATGGCGATGATCAGCCCAAAACCGATATTTTTTGTTCGTCGGTACGACATGACACGAATGGCAGCTAGCGGCCAAAGCCAAGGAGGAGTCCCTCGGACACGTCCCCGGATCCATACAGGGGCTGGCTCAATGCAGCATTGGGCTCGCGTCCCGCGATCTCATAACGCGACACACCGAAATAATAGTTCTTTCGGGAATCGAACTGGACGTCGTCGACCTGGCCGGTGACCAACCGCCGAGAAAATTCGATGCACCAGGACTGAGTGGTCCACTTCCCCCTGGCCCGGATGTCCGCCCGGCTGCCCGATGGTTCCTGGGGATGGTACTGCATGCGGGTATCGCCTTCATATTCGACCGGCAGGATGGACGCATAGGCCGGCTTGCCCCCATCGCCCTTGCGCTGCAGAAACATGGTCTGGCCGGTTGCAGAGGGTATCGGCTTGGATTTGTGCAGGGAAACATCGCTATACAGCTGAATCTTGTCGTCTGCATACCCGCCGGGGTCGGTCCGATTGGCCTTCCAAAACCAGATGTCGGCACGGTACGGCTGGTCGGCGTCCAGCCGAAGATCGGCTGTATCTTCATCCAGCGCCCATTTGAGGACGAAGCAGTCCTCGCGGTCGGGACCGATGGCGTACATCTGGGCAGCGGGATCCCATACCCACGGCTTGTGCAGTCGGGATTCATCGGGGTCAGGAAAGCGGATCAGGAAAAAGATGTGCTTGTCAGTGTAAACGGATTGGATACGGATGTCCACACCGGCCACACGATCCCGGGTGATCAGGGTTGGCGCCCGACCCCAGGCGGCATCCTGCCCGTCGCCGTCAACGGCCGGCGGGTCATTCACGTAGACGGACATGCAGGTCCGGGCCGGATAGGCTGGCAATTGGAACCCCAGGAGCAAAACGATCGTCAACAACCAAGTGGTACACTTCATCACGATTCCTTTCTCTTGGAGCAGACATCTCAGCGACCGCAGCTGCGGCGCTGCATTGCGGCCGTCAGCGTGCATATCCACTCTATCGGTCGTAAGATGGGTAGCTTTAGCGAATGGTGTGACTTCGCCGGCATCGAACCACCAACCGACACCGCCGCGGCCCCCTTTTGAGGCTGCGGCGGTTATCACGTTCCCAATTGGCTGCAACGGATTACAGCTGTCGGTCTTCGAGCACCTCTCCCCGGGTGCTGATGGTCACCTCCCGGCTGGGGATGTCCACGCCGGCCTTGTGCATGCCTTTTTTAACGATCATGGGCAGGCCGCTGCAACAGGGCACCTCCATGACCATGGTGGTCACGCTGTTCACTCCTGCCGTGTCGAAAATCTGGGCAAACTTGTCGATGTAGGCCTGGGCATCGTCCAATTTGGGACACCCCACCATGACGGTCTTGCCCGCCAGGTAGTCGCAGTGCAGGTGGGGAAAGGCCACTGGGACACAATCGGCCACCACCAGCAGATCGGCGCCCTTGAGAAACGGCGCGGTCGGCGGAATGAGATGGATCTGAACCGGCCAATGGGTCAGGGCGGATTCGGAGGCTGGCTGTTTTTTGGGCAGGTTGGCGCCCTGGCAGCCGGACGCAGGAGCGAAGTTCTGGATCTGGGTGGAGGGGCAGCCGCAGGGCATGGTGGCGGGCTCTTTTTCAGCTTTCTGCGCTTCCAGGTGTTTTTCGACGGCCACTTCATCGAAATCCTCGGCCTCACGCTCGATGATGGTCAGCGCATCCTGGGGACAGTCTCCGATGCAGGCCCCCAGCCCGTCGCACAGGTTGTCGGAAATCACCTTGGCCTTGCCGTCGATGATCGTCAGCGCGCCTTCGGCGCAGGCGATCACGCAGTTGCCGCATCCGTCGCAGCGGTCGTCGTCTATTTCAATAATCTTGCGGGTTACTTTCATGTCTCACCTATCCCGTCTATTCCCAGAGAGGCCATCTTGCGGTCCATACCGTCGTTCTCGCCTTTTCGTCATCTTCAACGTAGCGCTGCTACGATTGCGGTGGCGAAAAGTCTGCGGCCTTGGTCTGAACCCCAAGCTACCGTCTCTGAGAAGGAGACGATTTAATCAATCAACAATCCAAATGAATTGGTTTAAACTCACCATCACAAGCTGTCTTCTATAGTTCTATAGTAATGTTTTGCGGGCCTCGATGCGGCCGTTTTCAGTCAGAAATTTCTCGGCAATGATCGACTCGATCTGCCCGGGTTCGATTTGATTGTCCTTGAGGCGGTCTTCCAGATTGGCGATGCGGTCCGCGTCATAAAGCACCTTGAAGTTGAGGGTCTCCTCCTCGCGAGGATGGTGGTGATGGCCGACGATGTCGCACACTTCGTCGACCAGTTCCGCTTTGGCGCCCAGGCGCTCCAGGATCTCGCGGGCCACGGCCGGTCCTTCCATCTCCTGGAAGCGCGCCTCGCTGCTGCCGTACTTTTTCTCGGCTTCGACGATGCCGATATCGTGCAGGTAGGCTGCGCACAAGACCACGGCCGGATTGCTGCCTTCGGCCCGACCGATGCGTTCGGCGTAGCGGGCCACCCGGGTGGCATGACCGATGCGCCTGAAGTCAGCCCGCAAATAACGCTTCATCTCGATGGCCACGCGGTCCTTGAGCAGGTCCTCTTTTTGCAGTAGAAACTCCTCCGGCAGTGTCCCAATGCACTGTTCGGCATACTGGCAGTAGGCCGCGCAGCCGAAATCCATGTCCGGGTTGACGAAGCGGTGCCGGCACTTGGGGCACTTGCGGGCCGTGTCGTCTTTGAAGAACTCCACGTTTGCGCCGCATTTGGGACACGGCACCTCGTAGATGGCGCCGGGCTTCCAGTAGAACGTATCCTGTCCGGGGCATTTCATGAGAGTTCTCCTCTGGCGATGTACTTGGTTGCCGGCTGCCGGGGTGTTTCACCCGGCAGCCGGTTTTTTCATCGTTGGGCGTTGCGTTTACGTTATCCCAATATGGCTTTCAAATCGCCTTCGGGAGTTCCTATGGGCATAATGTTGAAGTTTTTCACCAGCACATCCAGCACATTGGGCGTAATGAAGGCCGGCAGGCTGGGGCCCAGGCGAATGTCCTTGATGCCCAGGTGCAGCAGGGTGAGCAGGATCACGCAGGCCTTCTGTTCGTACCAGGAGAGAATCATGGACAGCGGCAGGTCGTTGACCCCGCATTCAAAGGCGCCGGCCAGGGCCACGGCGATCTGGATGGCCGAGTAGGCATCGTTGCACTGGCCCACATCCAGCAGGCGCGGAATGCCACCGATGTCTCCCAGTTCCTTATCGAAGAAGCGGAACTTGCCGCAGGCCAGGGTCAGCACAACGCAGTCCTGGGGGATCTTCTCCACCAGTTCGGTGTAGTAATCGCGGCCCGGTTTGGCGCCGTCGCAGCCGCCGACAAGAAAAAAATGGCGGATGGCCTTGCTTTTCACCGCTTCGATGACCGTGGGCGCCACGCCCATGACGGCGTTTCTGGCAAATCCGGTCATGACCTGCTTGCCCTCGGTGTCTTCGGGGAAACCGGGCATCTCCAAAGCCTTGTTGATGGCCGGCGTGAAATCCTTTTCCACGATGTGGGTTACGCCGGGCCAGCCGACCAGACCGGTGGTGAAGATGTTGGCTTCGTAGGATTCCCGCGGTTTCTGGATGCAGTTGGTGGTCATGACGATGGCCCCGGGAAAGGCGGCGAACTCCTTGGCCTGGTTCTGCCAGGCGGTGCCGTAATGCCCGACGAAATGGCTGTATTTTTTCAGCTCCGGGTAACCGTGGCAGGGCAGCATCTCGCCATGGGTGTAGACGTTGATGCCCTTGTCCTCGGTCTGCTGCAGGATCATATCCAGATCCTTGAGGTCGTGGCCCGACACCAGGATGGCCTTGCCCTGTTTGGCCCCGAGGGGTACGGCCGTGGGCACCGGATGGCCGTAGGCACCGGTGTTGCCCGCGTCCAGCAGTTCCATGGCCTTCAAGTTGACCTCACCGCATTTAAGGGCCAACCCCACGTAATCATCGGCGCCCAGGGTGCTGTCCAGGGTAGCGGCCAGGCCTTCGTAGATGTAGTTGTAAATGCTGTCATCTTCCTGGCCCAGAATACGCGCATGGTCGGCGTAGGCGGCCAACCCCTTGATGCCGTAAACCACCAGTTCGCGCAGGGAAAGAATGTCAGGGTTGACGCGCTCATCGGATTTGACGCCCACTTTTTCGCCCTGGGCGACCATGCCGGCCTGATCGGCGGCCGGCAGGAAGGTTGCCGGACCATCCGCAAAGGCCACATTGCCGCCGGATGCCTGGACCTTGGCCTTGAGGGCATCGCGATGGGTCACGGCATCATTGATCAGGGTAACGAAGCGGGCCGGATCGAAATCCACGTTGGTCAGGGTCGAAAAAATGGCCTCGGTGGTGAAGCGGTTGACCGCCGGATCGCTGACATTGACCCGCTGGCCTGCCACAGCCACCTGGGCGATGCCCTTGACCGCATACACGAGAAGGTCCTGAAGGGCTGCCACCTCTGGCTGCTTGCCGCATACGCCGATCTTGGTGCATCCTTCGCCTTTTGCCGTCTGCTCGCATTGAAAACAAAACATGGTGTCTCCTCCTTGAATTGGGTTGTCTCCACTATGATGATTGGGTGTGGCATCGTCACTGCCAAACAGTTTTTTGAAAAAGTTGATCATCTATTACCCTTTCTGTTTTGATTTGCCCTTGACCTGGGTCAACGACTGCATTTTATTCCCGACAACAATGGCTCCATGCCAATTGCAGACCAAGGATATGGCAGAAAGCGTCAGTGCACCTTGACTTACATCAAAATTCTCAGTTAACTTATCAGTCTGAAAACAAAAACGATTCGATCAAAGTTTGAAACAGGTACGGCGCAAGCGCGGTTGAGCGGTAACGATGCGACAGCGTTGATTCGCCGGGTGGTTATCGATAATAATGCTAATGACAGATGGCAGGTATGCAAGCCCGGCAGCCTGACGATATTGCCAAGGCGCCCATAGAGAGGCTCGATCGAGGGAATGAGGAGTCAAGGTAGATGAAACAGACCAATCCGATCCTGGGTGTAACGCCGCTTTTCAAGGGGCTGGACGAACAGCAGCTGGACGAGATCAGCGCCATTACCATCAAACGCCGGTACCGCCGCGGCGAAGCCATTTTCATGGAGGGGGATGAAGCCGACGGCTTCTACATCGTGGCCGACGGCCAGGTGAAAATCTTCAAGACGTCGCTGGAAGGCAAGGAGCAAATCCTGCACATCTACGGACCGGGTAACCCGTTCGGGGAGGTGCCGGTCTTTTCGGGGTCACGATTTCCGGCCAATGCCCAGGCCCTGGTCAAGAGCCAGGTGCTCTTTTTGCCGCGCAAGGCCTTCGTCGGCCTGATTGCCGCGCACCCGTCCCTCTCCATGAACATGCTGGCAGAACTATCCATGCGCCTGCGCCAGTTCACGGTGCAGATCGAAAACTTGAGCCTCAAGGAGGTCCCTTCCCGACTGGCGTCCTACCTAACGGTCCTGGCTGAGGAACAGGCGCAGCCGGACCGGGTGTCGCTGACCATCTCAAAGGGACAACTGGCCAGCCTCTTGGGAACCATACCGGAAACCTTGTCACGGATTTTCGCCAAGATGTCCGCCCAGAATCTGATCCGGGTCGACGGCAAAGATATCTACCTGCTCGATAGCGACGGTCTCGAAGATCTGGCGGCCGCCGGCAAGCTGGCCGAATAGGCCATCAGCCAGATGGCCTGCCGACCGGGAGCGTGTGGGCCCAAGGAGTCAACACCCCATGATGGACAGCGATTCTGGGTGGCAGCGAGACAACCCCTTCCGGCTGGTGGTCCTTCTGGCGGTGTGGGTCTGCGTAGCAGCGTGCACCGTGAAACCGGTTTACTATCCCACCGATGGCATTCCCCGGGATCTGCCCCTCTCCCCGGGTGAGAACCGGCTGAGCGATCAACTTATTGCCAGCCTCAAAACAAAATACCTGCTTTCGGACGACCATGCGCGCATCGCCCAGCTTGAGCGCATCGTCGATCACTTGGCCAACGCAGCCGGCGCCGGTTATGGCAACTGGCGGGTGGTCCTCCTCGAGGCCCCGGAGGTCATCGATGTGCGCGCGGTTGCCGGAAACCGCATCTTTGTCTGGTCCGGTCTATACGATGCCATTCAGAGCGAAGATGAGCTGGCCGGTCTGCTGGCCTATGAAATCGCCCATGACCTGTCCCGCCACACCGACCCGGTTCGATTCAACCTGATCTCCAGCCTGCTGTTCCGGCTCGGTTCGCTGGCCGGGTCGACGGCCCTGATGATCGCCAGCCAGGGCGCCGTCAACGTCGGTGGTGTGGACTGGATGAAGCTGGCCTATATCGAGGCCCGCGACCTGGGGCCCGACGAGCGCTATTACAGCCGCACAGAGGAGCGGCGCGCAGCGACCATTGCCCTGACGCTGCTGCGGCGGTCGGAATGCCGCCCGGAAGCACTGGTCGAATTCTACTGGCGGACCCTTGAAGCCCATCCGCAAGCGCCGCTTTTCGATCGCCTTCACCGCAGCCTGCCACCCGACCAGCGCATCGATCTTTTGGAGAAGTTGATGAGCGCGCGGCACGCGCTTACCGACGCCACTGATTTGGCAACGACCGTTCACCCCGCTTTCCGATAGCGCGTGGCTTCATCGAAATGACGGAATGGAGATTTTTGATTGACACATTGTGGTATCTCAATTATGGTTGCGGCCATGAATCCCATCCGATGGCAAAAACGGCCAAACCCCTTGGCTGTCATCATCTGCCTGGTGTTGACGGTGGCATTGTCGGCGACTTCCCTCCTGGCCGCCGTCAGCTCCTGGGCAGCATGTGATCGGCAGTGTTGCTGCTGCACGCCCCCCCGCCAC
>JAAUYD010103621.1_pt1 | contig 22581 bp, 16 predicted proteins | sample 7278101 | NCBI WGS metagenome assembly JAAUYD01 (sample SAMN14350128, study PRJNA611818) | marine sediment metagenome | isolation source: surface marine sediment (0.6m) | place: French Polynesia: Moorea | collected 2018-08
GAGCGGCGAAGAGGCTGCCAGGATAGAGCTCATCAATGAGTCGGTTCCGCTCGAAGAACTGGACCAGACAGTCCAGGCGCTCGCCGAAAAACTGGCAAGCATTCCGCTGACACAGTTGATGGCGATGAAGCTGATCGTCAACCAGGCCTACGACAACATGGGCCTGCAAAGCACCCAGACCCTTGGGCCGATCCTCGACGGCATGATGCGCAACACGCCGGAAGGACGTGAGTTTGTACGTGTCGCACAAGACCGGGGCGTAAAGGCTGCTGTGACGATGCGCGACGAGCCGTTTAATGACTACAGCCAGGGACCGGTAGACCAGCATCCCCGTAAGAAAAGCGAGCTGGGACTTTGAAGAGTGCGCCTGCGCTCTAGTTGGTTACGACTGTGAACCCTGACGGCGAAGCATTCACGATCTGGCCATCACTAAAGGTCACCGTGAGCAACGCAGAACCGAAGTTGTAGACAACGTAGCTGGTCACGCCATTGTTGTCGAAAGCCAGCGCCGCCGGGTAGTCGGCCGTCAGCGCGCCTGTGCCGGTAATCATCTGACCCAGCTCGCGGAACGTATGGATCCAGTGATAGGTGTGCGCCTTCGTCTCGCCAGCTTCGGGGATGTAGTCGGCCACGGTGTTGTAATCGGCGACAGCCGCATCCGCGTCGGTCATCGCCCAGAGGTTCCACCACAGATCGCGCCACTGGTCGTCAATCAGCCCGGACGGCCTGCCGTTGGATGACTCGCTGAGGCCAACGGCAACGTAGTCAGCCATGTAGCCCGCGTACTGACCTACGTGCAGGATCAGCGGATTCGACGGCAACCCCTGGATGCCGAGGATATGCGCGTAGGCCCCGCTAAACCATGTTGCGAACGCGGAGCCGTCACCCCAGATTATCGACGTCGTGATCCTGTTGTAGCCGGCCGGAAAGTTGTCTTCATCAGCACCGACGTTGTTGTAGCCGTCGATATTGTTCCAGTACTGCCAATAAGCCGCCGCCGTTGACGCATGCAGGTACATGCCCTTCTCTACCAGGTCGTCCCTGCCCGTGATTAGCCCGTACAGGACAATAGCCCCATACGCGTTGGCAGCTTCCGACGTGGACTCATTGTTGTTGCCACGCACGAAATTGGCCGGGCCCGAGGCCCAGGAGAAACCGTTGGCGGGATCGAAATTCCTGAGGTACGGGAACAGCGGATCGTCCGCATCGCCGGCATAGTCCCGTATCAGCAGCTCGACCATCGGACCGTATTGCTCCGCACCGCACCACGAAACATCCATGCGGCAGATCTCAGCAGCGGCGCGCACGAAGTAGCCGTAATGGAAATGGTGGTCATTGAGTTGCTGGTGGGCAGCGAACGATTCCTCGAGGCCAAGTAACGTATTCCAATCGTCGTCGTACACGAAGTACTTGAAGACATCGAGTCGGCCGTTGGTCTCTGCCGTGAACCAGTCTTCGAGCTCCGCCTTCAGCCAGTCGAGCAACTGCCCTGCCTCGGCGTCCATGCCAATCGCATCGGCGATCGCGATGAGCTCAGCGACCTTGCCGTAGTTCTTCCCGGCCCAGTACGTGTCCGTGCGGTCGTTCCAGACACCGGGGCCTTGCGCGACAAACTGGCTCACCAGGCTCGAAAGAATTACCGGGTCGAACGACCCATCGATCGTCGGCAGGGCCGGCAGTACTCCCACAGACGGCAGCAGGTACGAGAAAGTCGCGGTCTCGCTGAACTTGATGATGCCGCGGGCGCTTCTGACCTGGTAGCCCGATGTCGCCTGGGCGCTGTGCTTCCAGTGCAAGGGGTGCATGCCAACGATCGTCTCGACCGGCGCTCCTCCGCTGTCGCGATAGGTATGACTGACCGTGACATTGTTCGTGGCGCGATCGACGGAGTAGTCGATGTCGACAGAGGCAACGAGGTTGCGCGCCCTGGCCTCGAAGAAGGACGTCAACGTATCCGGTGGTGTGCCCGAAGTCTGCGGTAGCCAGGTTAGCGTGAACGCATTCGTCGCATTGCTGACCGAAATCTCGTTACCTGCCACGTTGCCGAACGCCGTCGTCCCCTCGCCCGTAACGAGGAAATTGTTGTGGTTGCCGGCAACGCTGGTCCAGATACCCAGGCTGTTACCCTGCTCGTAGAACGTCCCCTTCTCCCCGCCGTCCGTGCGCAGCGTCCGAACAACGGCTTCACCCTGGTAGACCTGTATGTAGGCATATGGCGAGCCATGCACGAACGTCGCTTCCATGACGGCGGCACCGCTGCTTTGCCATTCGACCGTGACTGACCCATCGCTGTGGTCCTTCAGGTAAGCATCCATGTTGGCGAAGCTGGTGTTGCCAATCGCGATGCCATCGAACACTTCGTTGAACGGATCAGGTATCGGGTAGCTGAACCCATTGCCGATGGTTGCGAGTCCCGACGGAATGCCCATGACCCGGAACCCCTTGTTCGTCACGCGGGCCGTCATCGGGTCCGGTGTGATGTACGCGGCGTCGTTAGCATCGCCAATCGTCATCTCACCGAGGAACGGAATCGAACCCCACCACTTGTGCGTGGGTGTCGGCATAGTCGCCGCGGGACCGGTCAGTTGCGGAAACAGCGGCGTCGGCGACCCGCTCGGGATCCCGGTCGACGCATTGCAGCCGGGGATACCAGGCTGTACGACCCCCGCGTTATAGATCCAGTTGCCGAAATCGACGACGCAGCGGTAGCTGGACGGATTAATCGTGTCGGAGATCGTGCCTGCGCCGAAGGACGTAATCGTGTAACCGGTCGTGGGCGGCGGGGCGTTGTCGTCGAAGCCTGTGAAGCGAATGTTGTCGATCCGGAAAACCGTGCTGGTCGCATTTGTTGCCCAGATGACGATCCCTGTGTTTACTGTCGCGAGATCCAGGCCGCCTGCCTGCAACGTCGCGAACGACACTTCAACCGTTTCCCAGCCCGTTGCACCTTTACTGCCGAGATTCTGATCACCGGACGTGCACGGGTAGAAGCAGTCGAGCTTCATCGTGATATTGCTGTCGCCGCTAACGACTCTCACATCGAAGACCACGCTGCCGTTGGCGAAACCGGACGCATCGACCGGCAGGTTTGCCGCAATGAACACCCCTGCGAGATTACCCGCAGACGTGTGCGTGACTTCCAGGACGTCGCCGCGCAAGCTATCGGACACGATCTCCCAGCCGATGCTTGGGCAAGCGGCGCCGCCGTCGTTGTTGCATTCGGCAAAGCCGATCGCTTCGTCGAACGCACTGATGCCCCTGTCCCATCGGGCACCTACGGCTCCGTTATCGAACACGATGATGTCTGTTGGATCGGCGCCTGGTGGCGGCGCCTCGACAGTTACCGTTCGCGACACCGTCGACGTATTGCCCGCCGCATCCGTCGCCGAGTACGTCAGCACGTAGGTGCCGACGTCTGCGCCCACCGCGCCCGTCGTCGTGACGGGCACCGTGCCATCGACGGTATCGGTCGCGGAGACGCCCGGGTCAGTAAACGGAGTGCCATGCATGATGGTCATCGAGGCATCACCGGCCATGATGATTACCGGCGCAATGGTGTCGGCGACGACGACCGTTCTCGTAGCCGTCGCCGAATTTCCGGCGCTGTCCGTCGCGGTGTAGGTAAGCGTATATGTGCCGGCCGAGGTGCCAACGGTTCCCGAGGTCGTCACCGCAACCGTGCCGTCAACAGCGTCCGTCGCCGTCGCGCCCTGATCGGTATAGGTTGTACCCTGCTCGTGGTTAAGGGTCGTCGGGCCGTTCACGGTAATGACCGGCGCTGTTCGATCCACGGGAGGTGGGGGTGTGGTCTCGCCGCCTCCTCCACCGCCGCCACAACCGGTCAGCAAGATGGCAATCGCGCCAAATGACGCTATCACTAGAGTGAGTTTTCGCAAAACGCGTGACCTCGGCGGTGATTAACAGGAGCGGAGGCACGGGACAGGCTGGCAGGTAAGTCGGCGGAGCCAAGCTCCTGAATATTGCACCACGGGATGACAGCGTTGTCAATTTGACCGCCTGCTCACAAGCTCAGGCGCCAGGTCGGGTTTTCTACGTGCCTTCGTCGGCCTTTGACCTGCCCGGCAGCATGCGCCGGACGAGGGTCTCTACTCCAACTATGATGCCGCCGGCGATCACGCCGAACACGCCGTTGTAAGCGATGGCGACGAGTACCCCGAGCATTCCGCCGATGCCCGCCACGCCGTGCACTAGCTCCTCCAGGTAATGGAGCGCGTCGGCGGCCGGTGCAATACCGTGAACGAGTATCCCGCCACCAACGAGGAACATCGCCGCGGTGCCCAGAACTGACAGCGTCTTCATCAGTTTCGGCGCTAGTCGAAGAATAAACCGCCCAAGTGCCTGCTTGGCTCTGCTGGCCTGCTCCAGGAGATGAAGGCCAGCGTCGTCGAGCTTGACGATTCCGGCAACCAGGCCATACACGCCGATCGTGATAAGTACCGCAATCGACGTCAGGACGACGATCTGCGTGCCAATGGTCGAGTCCTGCACTGTACCCAGCGCGATCACGATGATCTCGGCTGACAGGATCGCGTCGGTCCGGATCGCGCCCTTGATGCGCTGCTTCTCAAACTCGACCATGTCGACTTCGGGATCCATCACAGCTTCCAGCCGCCCTACGTGTTCTGCCTCGTCTTCTTCCTTCGTGTGAAGCAGCTTGTGCGCGACCTTTTCGAATCCTTCGTAACAAAGGAACGCACCGCCCAGCATCAGAAGCGGCGTGATGATCCAAGGCACGAATACACTTAGTAACAGCGCGACCGGAACAAGAATGCTCTTGTTGATCGCCGATCCCTTGAACACCGCCCAGACGACCGGCAATTCACGTTCGGCCCGCACACCCGAGACCTGCTCGGCATTCAACGCAAGATCGTCGCCGAGCACGCCCGCCGTCTTCTTCGCCGCGAACGCCGTCTTCTTTGCGGCTACGCTTGTCATCGCCGAGACGTCATCAAGCAACGTGGCGATATCGTCAATCAGTGTAAGCAGGCTGCTTCCGGACAACAGAGCACTCCAATTAAGGTTCTGGCGTACTCTACTATCAAACGGGGTCTCGTGTGCAGCGCTCTGCCACCTCTAGAAATCAGCGGCAAATCGCCACCCGATGTTGAAGCTGGCGAAGCTCGCATCGCGAGAATAGTATTCGTACTCGAAGGAGTAGAACCAGCGGCGTGTCACGTTCCATTCCGAGGTGATGCCAACGGCTGCCTGTGCCGAACTCTGCTGGTCGAAGCGAACCCTGTCGTCGTTGGACTCATTCCTGATTTTCGCAACGCCGAGCTTCACGTGGACCTTCCACGGATCATCTGACTGCCTGAGATTGAAGCCGACGAACGCCGCAGGTATCTGGTAGCGGATCGCCGCGACGTCGGTAATTCCCGGATTCCGATTGCCAATTTCGGCTTCACCCGCATCGACATAGCTGACCTCTGCGAACCACCTTGGCGAGAAACGATACCCTACCCGCAATTTATAGCCGTCGCTGGTGTCGCCCACGGTGTGCCAGCCGTTTGAATACCCCTCGGGCGCAACGAACGACTTGCCAAAGCCTGCACTGAAGTGAGCCAGGGTTTCATCGCCCCAATCCTCGTCGGCCTTGGCCTCAGCCACCGGAAGCAAAACAACGACTGCCATCAGCGGAAGTACCGTTCGCGCCGCCCGACGGCATCGGGATGCTATCGCGAACCCGAGCAGGATCGCGGGTAGCCACAATACCGCGCCGCCGCCGGTGACGGCCGTCTGCAACGGTCCGTCAACCTGGAGGCTGTCAGGAATGCCGTCACCGTTGAAGTCTCCGTTCTCGTCCACGTCCAGTATCCCGTCGCTATCGCTGTCAAAGTCGATCTGGTCCGTCGAGCCGTCGCCATCCGTATCGGGCGGCACTATCGGGGTACCTGCCGCTCCGCCGGACGGCACAACAGGATCGACGATATCGACAAGGCCGTCGCCATCAGCATCGACGAGACTGTCCAGGACGCCATCGCCATTTGCATCGATCGTATCGACCACGTCGCGCGCGCTCTCGATGATGTCATTCATGCCATCACCATCGCTGTCGATATCGCGGAAGTCGGCCGTCCCGTCACCGTCGGTATCGAGAGGCACCATGCTTGTTGCCACCTGGTCGGCGAGACCATCGGCATCGGAATCGAGCAGGTCATCGAGTAGGCCATCGCGATCACTATCCAGGCTGTTGTCGCCGACGGCCTCGACACTGTCAGGCAGACCATCGTTGTCGGAATCCAGGTCAAGACGGTCAACAATGCCGTCCATGTCGGTATCAACATCGATCCCGTTGACCATTTCCTGGTCGTCGGGAATGCCATCGCTATCGTCGTCGAGGTCGATCGGGTCGAACACACCATCGTTATCGAAGTCCCGACCGACGCCGTGTCCGGTATTGTCGCCGTCGACGACGTCCGGGACGCCGTCACCGTCCACGTCGGCCGCGCTGACCGGGTCTATCTGGCCATCTCCGTCCCCGTCGTACGCCGATGCTCGGGAAGAGACAATGTCGTCGGTTCCGTCGCCATCGCTATCCAGATCAATGAAGTCCGGGCCGTCCGTACCATCGGAGTTCGGCGGTGTATCGGTTATTGCGCCGTCATCGACGATACCGTCCTCATTCGCATCGGTGAGGCCGCCTTCGCTGACGTCCAGACGCCCGTCGTTATCACTGTCGAGGTCGAGATAGTTGGGAACGCCGTCGTTATCGAAGTCGGCCGCGACGACTGCGTCGTCCACGCCGTCCCCGTTCAGGTCGGTGCCACCTGTCTGATCGACGTCATAGGTGTCGTCGATGCCATCGTTATCGACATCGTTGCCACTCGTCTGTCCTTCGGCGAGATCGGAGATGCCGTCGTTGTCGCTGTCCGGATCGAGGTGGTCGGGAACGCCGTCGCCGTCAGTGTCGATCAGCGGCAAGCCGTTTGACTCGACGGAGTCCGGGATGCCGTCATTGTCGCTATCCGGATCGATATAGTCGTCGATTCCATCGCCATCGCTGTCAAAGTTCTCCAGCGCATCCGGAATAGCGTCATTGTCGCTGTCCAGGTCGCGGTAGTCCGGCGTGCCGTCAGCGTCGCTGTCAACGGCACCTTCGGTGGCATCTGCAATGCCGTCGCCATCGGTGTCGTCATCGACATAGTCCGGTATGCCATCGGCGTCCTGGTCTGACGGGGCCAATGCGTCGTCCACGCCGTCACCGTTTGCGTCCACACCACCGGTCTGATCAACATCTATTGCGTTGTCGATGCCGTCCCCATCGGTGTCGATGCCGCTCAGCGGCGGGATGTTCTGTTCCTCATCAAGATCGGGGATGCCGTCGTTGTCAGAGTCCGTGTCCATGAAATCCGGAGTGCCGTCACCGTCGGTATCACCGGCACCCTCGACCGCATCGGGTATGCCATCGTTGTCGAAATCGAGATCGACCGTGAAGTTGACATTGACGGTCTGGACGTTGCCGGCTACATCGGTGATGTCTGCCGTATAAACGTAAACACCCTCCGGAATTGAGCTCGGGGAAGTACAACTCCAGGTGTTTGTGGGCGTCGCCGAAATCACCGTAGCCGTGCAGACGACCGCACCCAGACCATCGCGAATCGTCACCGTGTTGCCCGCGTTCGCGTCGGTAGTGCCACTGAAGGTCGGGAACGTATTATTCGTGACGCCGATAGTATCGACTGTCAGAACAGGTGGGGTGGTGTCGAGGGTAAAGACATCGCCCGCTGGTACAGCCGAATTACCAACCGCATCGCTGACATCCGCGGAGATCGTGATCGTGCCGTCATTAAGACTGGAAATGTCTGCGGCGGAGGCAGTCCAGGTGCCGCTCGTCACAGTGGCTCCGGCGACAACATCGGCGCTGGCGCCGTCGCTAAACGTAACGGTCACGGCCCGGCCATCGATAACGTCGCTCGTTCCCGCGACGACGACCGCGGTTGCTTCCAGCGCACTGACAAGCTCGTCACCGCCACTGCCGTCATTGGTAATCGCTATTGTTGGGCGGGTCGCGTCCTTGTCGGAAAGCTGGCTGGTGTTGCCGGTATTGCCAGCGGCGTCAGTCTGGACTGCATCGATCTGTAGTACATCGTCACCGTCCGCAATCGCACTGACGTCGAAGCTCGCGGTCCACGTACCCGTCAGGCAGCTCGTCGTTCGAGAGGCCGGCGAGGCGCCGAGGATACTGGCCGTGACATTGCCGGCTCCGGCTTCGCAGTTGCCGCCGATCGCGTAGCTCGTTTCATTGTTTGATGTCGCCACCGGCGCGCTTGTAATGCTCACTACCGGATCGGTCGTGTCGATCGTTACTTCGTCGAGGCTGGCGTCGATCGCGCTATTGCCCGCGGCATCGGTGCTCAGCACCGTCACATCATTGCTGCCGTTCAGGTCAGGCGAAAATGTGCCGCTGTCCGGCGCCACGGTACCGGTGTCCAGCGACCACTGGCCAAAGCCGTCGGTAGCGACAGTGAAGGTCGCGCCACCAAAGGTAATCGTATTGGTTGTACCGACCTCCGCCGTACCCGTCACGGTCGGCGTCGGGTCGTTCGTCAGCATGGAAGCCACTGTTGGCGCTGCCGGCGCAACCGTGTCGATGACCAACTCGTTGTCAGTAGTGTCAGTGCTGCTGTTACCGGCGACGTCGGTGACGGTCGCTGTGACCGAGTTTGCGCCATTGGTATTAGGGCTGAAGACTCCACTGTCCGGCGTTGCAAGACCCGTATCCAGCGACCATTGGCCAGACCCGTTTGCTGAAACCGTATACGTAGCGCCACCGACTGTAACCGAGACAGCGGCGCCGGCATCGGCGGTGCCCGTAATGACTGGCGTTGTATCACTTGTTGTCAACGCATCGACGGTTGGCGTGCCTGGGGGTGTCGAGTCCTTGTCCAGCCATACCGTTGCAGCATTACCGGTGTTGCCGAATGCGTCTGTCTGCGTCGCGTTCACGACGACCGCACTGCTGCCGTCGGCAATGCCGGAAAGATCGAACGCGCTGGAGATCCAGGTGCCTCCCGAGCAGGGTGCAGTCATGGAAGGTGGCGATGCGCCCGCCACCGACACGGTGACGTCGCCGTCTCCGTTCGTACAAGTGCCGTGAAACGAGAAGCTGGCCTCGTTAGCCGCATTGACTATTCCCGTCGTCGAAATCGACAGAAACGGTGGCGTTGCGTCGATGTACAGTTCGTTGCCGCTCACGTCGTTCGTGGTGTTGCCCGCAGCATCGGCACTGGTCGCAATGACTTCATTCACCGTGGTGCCGTCAATGTTCGGATTAAACGTTCCGCTTTCCGGCACAACAATTCCGGTATCCAGGGACCAGGTGCCATCGGACGCCGCAACGACTTCAAAGGTGGCCCCGCCCACCACAACTGTCATCGTGGAAAACGCCTCTGCAGTTCCAGTAAGCGTCGGTGTCGCATCATTGGTGGCAAGAAGCGCGATCGTTGGCGCGACAGGTGAAAACATGTCCTGCTTATTCTCGCCGGGCGTCGTGAAATAGCTGTCCGCGTTGCCGTCGAAGGAGAACTGTCGTCCCGACGCACCGTTAGCCGTCTCGAATACCAGCCGTATGGTTGGCAATGGCTGGAAATCAAACTCTATCGAGATGTTGGTGTCCCCCGGATTGCCGTCGGCGCCAGAGGTCACCTCGAACTCGTCGTCCGAAGAATCACCTGGTGTACCGTTGTCGAGGGTTGTGACGGTCAGGTCGGATCCCGGGCCGCTGGCCTCGACCGTGTAATTCGCGATTTGCGATGTCAGCACGCGAACAATTTCCAGCGTTGATGTTCCTGAAACGTCCGAGTCGAGATCCTGTATCAGGGCTTCCGGAATAATCGTTATTGGCGTGCTCGTGCCCGCCTCGAAAAAGTTGTAATCAAGTTCGACGATTTGGCCGGAGGCCCCATCCAGCCAGACTGCGGCGTCATCGCCGTCCGTCGTGAATTGCATGCTGTCGCCGCCGCGATTGTTGCTGATAACCTCGATGACGAGGTCAATATCGGTGCCGTTCAGTGTGCCAACGTTGCTCCAGCGAGCGGTTGTGCCGATAGAGCCGGTGTCGACGCCGTTCCCATCGACGATTACCGGCGAGCCCGAGAAGCTCAGATCCGTTTCAGCGTGTGCGACCGCCTGGAGCAGCAGCAGTACTGCGGCGATTGCACCCAAGCGGGCGCCATTCACGTTGTTCACGTCGGTGCTCCGTTGTTGCGCCGCAGATGGACTTTCGTAAAAGGGTTATCGGCCCGGACGCGCGAAAATTGAGAAGTCTGGACTACGCAGGACATTCACGAGCCGTTACACTCGCGATCTGTGATTTGACGCCAGGATCATGGAATGTCTGAAGACGCGCGCTATTGCCTGAAAATCAGCTGCAAGAACAAGCCCGGAATCGTGGCCGCGGTATCCGGCTGCATTGCCGCCAACGACGGCGACATACTCGAGGCAGCCCAGTTCGATGACACCGAAACGGGTCAGTTCCTGATGCGGATCTACTTTTCGACGCCGTCGATAGAACGGATCGAGTTCGAGCTGAAGCCGATCGTCGAGCGCTTCGCCATGCGGATCGAAGTGATCCCGGAAAGCCAGGTTGGCCGCGCGTTAATCATGGTGTCCAGGATGGATCATTGCCTCCACGACCTGCTCTATCGCTGGCGGAACGGGAGCCTGAGCATGGACGTGGTCGGAATCGTTTCAAACCACCGCGACACGGAAGAACTGGCCGAACGATACGACGTGCCCTTCCACTACCTGCCGGTCACCAAGGACAACAAGTCCGAACAGGAAGAAAAGCTGCTCGAGATCGTTGCGAAAGAACGCGTCGACCTCGTTATTCTCGCCCGCTACATGCAGATTCTCTCCGATCAGGTCGCGAACAAGCTTTACGGCAAAGTGATTAACATTCACCACTCGTTCCTGCCGAGTTTCAAAGGAGCAAAGCCGTACCACCAGGCGCACGCTCGAGGCGTCAAGCTGACGGGCGCTACCGCGCACTACGTGACACCCGATCTCGACGAAGGACCGATTATCGAGCAGGAAGTGACACGCGTGAAGCACTCCGACACGATCGAAGATCTCGTGCGCCTGGGACAGGACACAGAGGCCCGCGTTCTCGCACGCGCAGTGCACTGGCACCTCGAGCACAGGGTGCTTCTGAATGGCAGCAAGACCGTGGTCTTTACCTGACGGGCTCCCGAGACGGTGCCACGCTAGAGAATGTCACCGCCGACCGGCAGCTGGCTGGGCACGTAGGCGGGAATTTGTCGCGGGAAATTGCGGTCTGTCAGGGTCCTCAGGAACAGCTCGATATCGCCGAAGTCATCGTCTTCGAGCGTGACGTCCAGGTCACCACGATCTTCGTATAGCGCGATCGCATTGACGAGGGTCGCGCGAGAGCCGTCATGCATGTAAGGAGCCGTCAGCTCCACATTGCGCATGGTCGGCGTACGCACCGCCGGCTTGTCGGTCTGCACGGGTCTGGCAGTGTCAATAATGTTGTCGGCGAGCATCGGTCCAGAGTGACAGTTCGTACACCCACCGTTGATGAACTTGTTGAGACCAACTACCTCAGCGGCTGTGAGAGCTGATTCATCGCCCGCGAGGAACCGGTCGAATCTCGTCGGTACAGTGACCAGCGTCCGCTGGTAAGTGGCAAGCGCCGCGGCGATGTTCTCTTCAGTGATTGGATTCGCGCCTTCGAATGCTGCGCTGAAAAGATCCTGATATTCGGGGATGAGCGACAGCCTGGACAGAATCTCAGGCATGATCTCGTCCTCGAGAAAATCGCTGCTACGCATTTCGAGTTCGCTCCTGATCGGGTCGATAGCCTGTGCCTCCAGGGTATTGACCCGGAGATCCCAGAAGTAGCCGCCCGATACGAATCCCGGAAACGGCTCTGTCTCGCGCAACCCGGTGAATGCGACGTTCATGACCGTGGGCGAGTGAAACGGTGTTTCGAGACTGCCACTGCGGCGCGGGCCGAGACCTGTGCCGTCGACGCCAACAGAGAATGACCGTCCGTCTGCCCAGCCATGATCCGGGTGATGACATGTCGCACAGGCCACATTCATGCGACCTGACAGGATCGGGTCCCAGAAAAGGAACTCGCCGAGGTCACGCTTCGCATCGCTGTACGGATTCGCCTCCGGGAAGATTGGCGCTTCCGGAAGGGGCGTGAAAAAGCTGGTATAAGGTTCGACAGGTGCATCACCCGATGCGCCCTCTCCCTCACAGCCCACAAGGCCAACAATTGACAGCAATACGACCAAGACGACGCGTCTATCCATTTCCAGCTCCCAGATTCGCAAAGAACCGCGATGCTAGTGAACGGTCGGCGCTGATACCGTCTAATATTCACGAATAACGTGAATACTTCTTGAATCGTCATCTACGTATCGTGAGTCGTCACGCCCGCTGGACCACAGACCTGGCATCGCCGCGAAACATGCGCTTCGGCGCACTCGTGCTGTTGCTCATCATGGTCAATCAGATCAACGACCCCCTGGTCGACGCGACGTATGGCCAGGCGTTCCTGTTCTGGGGATTGCGTCCGATTGTTCTCGCCGCCGGCCTGTGGCTGGCTGACGAGGCGTTTTCGAGGTTTCTTGCAGGACGCCTGGCGAGTCCCGATTGGCTCAAGCCTGTGTTGCTGGTACCTGCGATCGGACTGCTGCCGCTGGCCATCACAGAATCGTTCCTGGAATTGCAGCTCCCGTTCAGGCCTGAATTCCTGGATGAGGAACTTTGGGCGCAGTCGCCCGTACTCGCAGTCCTTGGCGAATTTGTAACCCTCGCTTCAATCGTAATCCCGCTGAATCTTCTGCTTTGGCTAATCATCGACAGACGAACTCACGCGATCGGCGAGGTCGATGAAATCGCAGCGATATCGGTGCCGAAGTTCCTGCAGCGAACCACACACCTTCACGCAGAAGACGTACTGGCGCTGCAGGCCGAGGAACACTATGTGCGCATCTACTCGGCGGACGGTTCGGAGCTGATTCACTATCGCTTCGGCAAAGCAGTGAAGGAAATGCCAGCCGAACTTGGCCTCCAGGTACACAGATCCTGGTGGGTAGCCGAAAACGCAGTTAGATCAGCGCAGCGGGGCTCCCGCCGCTGGCAACTCAACCTGGTGACAGATGTTGCTGTACCGGTCAGTGACAGCTACGTCGCAGGAGTCCGCGAGAGAGGATGGCTCAAGAAAAAGCCCCGGCGATAGAGTAGGCTGATCCAGCATGACAATAGACAACAACACCTCCGCCCTGGCGAGTTCTTACAAGTCACCCTTGATGTTACGGATCTTCGATTCGCTGCCGGGCAATCCTGTCTCAATTGGCATCGCTTTCACAGCTATTTTACTCATCCTCTTTCTTTCCGGCAGAACGTTTTTCGATACGGCAGGCAATTCCGCGCCAGATGATCTAAGGATCGCCATCACGCAGATCTTGATTATGGTCTACAGCGGCACCGCGTATGCCTATGTGTTAATGGCTGCTCGCAAGTCCACGCACGCCTTGTCGCCCGTTGCTCAGGACCTGCCTGACTGGCCGGCCATTGTCGATCGCGCCGGTAAGCACCCTTGGTGGATCCTGCTGCTCATTGGCGCCGCAAACTACCTCGTTATCGGCGTAGTCGTTACGAACGCGACAACAGTCGAGCCCGAGAATCCCTGGGCATGGCAAACCTGGGGCTATGACGTCTTCTGGCATCGACTCACGACCGTGTTCTTCGTGTGGTGGATGGCCTGTTTTTCTTATGTGACGATCGTCGAGTCCATTCGGCTGTCGCGTTTATCGGACAAAATCCGTTCTCTGGACATTCTCGACATGCGTCCGTATCAGCCGCTGATTCGCCAAGGGCTGACGAACGCGTTACTGGTGCTTGGCATGGTATCGGTGTTGTCTCTCCTTGCGGTCGAGTCCCGTTACTATCTGGCGCTGGTGAGCTTCTGGATCATGTTCACCGTGTTGGCATGGATCGGGATGATGCTGCCGTTGCGGGGCATTCGAAAAAAGATCAAGGCCACCAGAAATCAGGAACTCGATTGGTGCAGGCAGCAGATGGTTATCTCCAGAGACGCACTCAAGTCCGGCGGTAGTGCGAAACAGTCGATCGCCGAAATAATGGCCTACCGAACATTGATCGAGAATACGGGCAACTGGCCGTTCGATAGTCTCACCCTGGTCCGCTTCGCCCTGTATCTCTTGATTCCTCTGGGCTCCTGGCTTGGCGGCGCCGTTGTCGAACGAGGCCTCGATTTCATCTTGTCCTGATCAGGTGGGCTTGGCTAGGGACCTTTTGGCTTTGGACGAGTGCTCAAGTGAGCGGAGATCCTGTCAGCCACATTCCCAATACGGTGGGGAACCGAAGTACCCGTCAAGAAAATCGACGAAGGTGCGAACCTTGCCGGACAGGTACTTCCTGTGGGCGTAGACTGCGTAAAGGCCCATTGGCTCGACTTCGAAGTCCTCGAGTACGAGCTGAAGCCGTCCCTTACGTATATCGTCGCCAACAATGAACGTCGGTTGTAGTGCCAGCCCTCTTCCTGCCATTGCCGCGAGACGAATGGCGTCGCCATTACTGGCGGAGAATTTGCCCGTCACTCGGACATCGTCTGTCTCTGTGTGGCCCGTGAATCGCCATCGATCCGCGTCCGATGAGAGCGTGTACCGCAAACACTCGTGTTCCTTCAGATCTTGCGGCGTATCGGGCACACCATGCTTGGCGAGGTAATCGGCGGAAGCGCAGACTACGAGACGAATCGGAGCCAGCTTGCGCGCAACAAGCGACGACTCGCGCAACCGCCCGATGCGTATTGCCATGTCGTAACCCTCACTCACGATGTCAACGACGCGATCGTCCAGCGTCAGGTCGACTGACACCTCCGACTGCTCTCGTTGGTAATCGGCGACTGCCTTGGATAAGTGGAGCGTCCCGAATGACATAGGGGCGTTGATTCGCAAGTTTCCTTTTGCCATGCCTGTCGCGTCGCCCACCGCGCTTTCCATCTCGTCGATATCGGCAAGCACGTCCCCGCAGCGCTCGAAATAGGCCTGTCCGACTTCGGTGATACTGAGCCGTCGGGTGGACCGATTGATCAATCGTGCGCCCAGGCGTGACTCGAGCTGAGCGACGTACTTGCTGACCAGTTGTGGCGACATACTGAGCCGTTCCGCTGCGCGCGAAAACGATCCCTCAGTGACCACGGCGAGGAAGGTCCGCATCCCATCGATCGTATCCATATTAACAACATATCATTGATTGTCATTCCACGTTGGACATCTTTTTCGCTTTTCCGTTGTTCTCTAGCATTCGCATCACGCTTTATCAATCGCAGATCGGAGCAAAACGATGAACAACCCACAAAGCACGCTTTACGCAGCGACACTGCTGCGCATTTCACTCGGCACCTTGGCGCTGGCCCACGGCCTGCTCAAGATCCTGGTCTTCACGCCCGCGGGCACTGTTGGCTTTTTCGCCTCTCTCGGGCTGCCCGCTTTTCTTGCCTACGCGACGATTGCAATTGAGGTCGTCGGGGGTATTGCACTGATCGCCGGCGTCTTCACGCGCTACGTGTCGATTGCCATGATTCCTATCTTGCTGGGCGCAACCTACGTACATAGTGGCGCCGGCTGGCTCTTCTCGAATGAAGGCGGTGGCTGGGAGTTCCCGGCGTTCTGGGCCGTTGCACTTGCCGTGCAGGCATTGCTCGGTGACGGTGCATTCGCCTTAAGGATGTCCGCACGCAACCGGCGGCTAGAAAAAGCTGCGGCGTGATTGCGGTGACGCAGCTACCCACATTGTTCGTTTCACACGGTGCGCCGACCCTCGCCATTGACGACGGTCCGGCGCACCGGTTTTTGCGCGCATGTGGCGGGAGCCTGGGAAAGCCGAAGGCGATTCTTGTGCTTTCAGCGCATTTCGACACCCCAATGGCAACGATTACAGCCGGGACATCACCAGAGACCATCTATGACTTCCGGGGTTTTCCGGACAAGCTCTACGAAATTTCGTACCCGGCGCCCGGAGACCCCAACCTCGCAGGTCGCATCAGCGAATTGCTGACGTCTGCGGGTTTACCGGTACAGCTGGACAGACAACGAGGACTCGATCATGGCGCCTGGGTCCCCCTGTCACTGATATATCCGGACGCCAACATTCCAGTGATGCAACTGTCGATAGACTCGCGCACGGGCACCGCATATCACTTCCACCTCGGCGAACTGCTTCGGCCGCTGCGCGACGAAGGAGTCTTGATCGTCGGTTCGGGCGGCGTGACACACAATCTCTCGCACGCCTTACACGCGCCGCAGAATGAACCCATCGTCGAGTGGGCCAACACGTTTCGCGAATGGGTCGCGGAAGCCGTTGATGACGATCGCCGCGACGATCTAGCCAATTTTCGCGACGTCGCGCCATACGCCGCTCGCAATCATCCCTCGGATGAGCATTTCTTGCCCTTACTCTGCGTCATGGGCGCGACGGAACCAGGTGAGTCTCGTCGTCGTATTCATGCCAGTGACACGTACGGTGCGTTGGCTATGGACGCTTATATGTTTGGCACCCGGCAGGATTGGCGGCCGGCGCCTCGATAAATTACCTCTTCGAACCAGACGCCCTGCTAGCCGACCTTCCTTATATAGAAGGACCCTGGCTGCCGCGCCGGCGTCATAAAAGGCGCTGCTGCTTTGAGTTTGTCGTAGTGATGCTGACTTAAATAGTTGAGCGCGGCCAGGATTTCCCAGCTTGTATTGTGAGTCAGGAAGGCCTCCAGCACGTATTGTTCATTCCAGAACTTGACCATGTCGTGCAGCCAATCCTCGGGGTAATCATTGGGCGAAAAGATATCGTGTATGTGAACAATTACGCCTTTGTTGAGCGATGGCAGTAGTTCAAGATACTCAAAGAGCACGTCGCCTCCAGGCCTAATAATATGCGACGAGTCAATGAATAGGATGTCACTCTCTTCCAATTGAGCAAAAAAGGACATCGGCAATGTCTCAACTCTCTCTCGGACAACTGTGACCCCCGATTCTTCAAGCCAACTACGCTCGTAGGGCTCGATACAGATATGTTCACATCGATACGCGGCGTCCGTTTCTCGATTTTTCTTGGTGGCCTTGATGGCCATCAACGTGGAATAACCACTGCCAATTTCAATAATTCTCTTTGGTTTAAAGGCTCGGATCACCTGATACCAGACTTCTGCATCACCCGATCCGAACTGGGCGTTATTGAGATAATAGTCCCCGGTACCCGCGCTCTCTTGCGGAACATCTGCAAGCTCTTCCGAGAAGCGAAATCTCGAGAGCGTGTCCAGCTGACCATCAGTATTCCATACTATTCCGCGAAGATTCCTGTCGTGGCGGATGCCGAGATCTGGGTTTCGATAATCAAATTGCGGTTCGTAGTAGTGATCAATAATTGGAAACACGCCAACATTCAATAGAGCATTTTTCGACAGTGGCAGTGCTTCTACGCCTAAACCACGAACAAGCTTCAAAAGCAGTGCGGCAGGGTAAACAAAAATAAAGACGAGTAGATCTATGGCCCAGGAGAATCGGAGGAGCAGCTGTTTCGACTTTGCCATTAAGAGTCCTTTGTTGAATTTACCGTTTCGGGAGGCGATTTCGGTAGCCGCCATCCTACCTCAAACCACCTGGCCAGCGGGGTCGCGCTGCAGCATTCGATAACGCCTCTGTGTCAGGAAACAGGATCGAATACAATTAGCGATCGCGAACTTCGCAAGGCCCACAACATGACAGACCTGTCCACGACGTTCATTGAAGAATGGCATGCTGCTGTTGACGAACGGAGCTACGAGAAAATCAATGCCCTATTGGCTGACGATGTGAATCTGATTTCGCCGGTGGCCTTCAAGCCGTTTACAGATCGGGCTTATATCCTGAAGGTGCTTGAGAATGTCGTAGGGACTCTGGAAAATTTCCGATACACGCGTTCCACCGTGTTGAGTGACGGCGGCGTTCTACTGATATTCGAAGGCGAAATCGACGGTATGACGCTGGAAGGAATGGATTTAATCGACCTCGACTCCGAGGGCAAGGTCAAGACACTCAAAGTCATGATGAGGCCATTCAGGGTCTACACCAAATTCGCCTTCACTATGGCGGAACGGCTTGGCATCAAGAGCCTGAAGATGTCGCTCCTTAGATTCTTGCTGCGATAGCGACCCGGGCCCTCAACGGAAAAGGCACCCGCGAGGGGTGCCTTTTTCTGTTTGGCGTGCCAGTAAGGATAGCCCCCCCCTTCGGTCGGCCTGTCCTCGCTTCCCTCGTCGGATAGCGGCCGCTATGCGGCCCGCTACGCTCGCCTCGGTACGAACCTCTGACCGATCCGATAGCTCTGCCGTGCCAATCGGCTGGTTGGTCTCTCCGCGCGTACGGTTCGTAGCCAGTGACGCGTTTTCCAATTGGGGCTGCTAAAACAGAAGATTTTGGACTCTCACTGTCCCATTGAATGTAGTCGGACGCTTTATAAGTACCTGCTCCCAATCGGACTCGCGCTACCATATGGGACAGCTCCTATGGACGTCAGCGCTGGACTCGGCCCGATGCATCACCACCCATCAGGTTTTGCACCTCGGCTTTGGATACCCGGTTGAAGTCGCCGGAGATCGAGTGTTTGAGACAGCTTGCAGCAACGGCGAAGTCGAGCGACTGTTGACGATCCTCGTACAGTGCTAACCCGGCAATGAAGCCTGAGGCGAAACTGTCGCCACCACCGACTCGATCGATGATGTCGGTGATTTCATAGTGGCGCGACAGCTTGAAGCCGTCTTTGTCACGCATGCAGGCTGACCAGCCATTGGTGTCTGCGCTGCGGCTCTCGCGGAGGGTAATGCCGATGATTGACATATCCGGATAGATCTCGAGCACCTTCTCCGACAGCGCCTCGTACTTGCTCGTATCAAGTTCGCCTGTATGAACGTCGACGTCCACCGAAATACCCAGCGACTTCTGGCAGTCCTCTTCGTTTGCGATGCCAACATCGACGTACTTCACTAGTTCCTGCATGACCTCCGGTGCGGTCTTGCCGTACTTCCAAAGCTTGCCGCGGTAGTTGAAGTCGCACGAAACCGTAACACCCGCTGCTTTCGCCGCCTTGACGGCCTCGAGGGACAGGTCCGCCGCTGACTGCGACAGAGCCGGCGTAATGCCCGTGATGTGAAGCCACTGTGCATCGGAATAAATCGAATTCCAGTCGAAATCACCCGGGCCGCACTCGGCAATTGCTGAGTGAGCGCGGTCATAAACCACCTTACTCGGACGCTGATTGGCGCCGGTTTCCAGGAAATATATTCCCATCCGATCGCCGGAACGACGAATACCGCTGACGTCGACGCCGAAGCTGCGAACCTCGCGGAGACACGCATCAGCAATATCATTGTCAGGAAGCGCCGTGACAAATGCCGCGTCGAAACCATAGTTGGCCAACGCCACCGCGACGTTGGACTCACCGCCGCCAAAAGTCGCTTCAAACTCGGGCGATTGGAAAAATCGCTCATGGCCGGGCGACTTCAGTCGCAGCATGATTTCTCCGAACGTAACGTACTTACCCATTAACTTATTCCTCTTGCCTTGCGCGCTATCGAAACGGCTTCCGTCGCAAGCGCAGTTAACCTGTCATAGTCGCCCGCTGATACCGCGTCGGCAGGAGTGAGCCAGCTGCCACCGCAGGCGAGCACCGAGGGTACCGCCAGGTAGTCAGCAAGATTAGCTGCGCTGACGCCGCCCGTCGGCATGAAGCGTACGTCTCGAAATACAGCGCTGAGCGCTTTGAGCATAGGCACTCCGCCGGCCTGGCCAGCCGGGAAGAACTTCAGGGCTCGCAGACCCAGATTCCAGCCCAGCTGTGCTTCACTTGCTGTTGCGACGCCGGGGAACATGTCGACGCCGCCCTGCTGGGCGACTTCGACAACAGGGACGTGCAACCCGGGCGACACAATGAAGGCGGCGCCTGCATCCAGCGACTTCGTCGCCTGGGCCTCGCTCAGCACGGTGCCGGCACCTACAACAGCGTCAGACACAGAATTTGCGACTGCGCGCAGACACTCCAGCGCCGCCTCGGTCCTGAGCACGACCTCGACGACCGTCAGTCCGCCGGCAACCAATGCGTTGGCCGTCTGGATGGCGACTTCAGGGTCATCCGCCTGGATCAACGGCACAACCGGTGCCGCCTGAAGCCGTGCTTGCAGGTCAGCGTTGATCATGAAAAGTACATGCCACCATTGATGTCGACACTGGTGCCGGTCAAGAAGCTCGAGGCCGGAGACGCAAGGTAACCCACAAGATCCGCCACCTCACTGGCAACACCCTCTCGACGCAGCGGCGTCGAGGCCGCAACGTTCTTTCGAACTTCGTCTTTTGTGAACGTGTCATGGAAAGTCGTTGCAATCATGCCGGGGCAGACGCAGTTCACCCGAATACCAGAGGGACCAAGCTCTTTGGCCAGACCGCGCGTCAACGTCTGGACTGCACCCTTCGAACACGCGTACGCCCAGGCGCCCGGGCCGCCACCGTCTCGCCCGGCCTGCGACGCGAAGTTGACGATAGCACCGCCCTCGCCCATGTGAGGCACGACCGCTTTCGTCGTCATGAACGTCGTTGTCAGGTTGAGTCGCACGACGAACTCGAACCAGTCGGCATCGGCTTCAGCAATCGTCTTTCGGGCAACCAGGCCACCAACGACATTGACGAGAATATCGATCTTATCGCCGTACGCTTCCACGGCTTTCGCAACAAGCGCGTCGACGTCTTCCTGTTTCGTCATGTCGCCAGGAATTGCAGTGGCTTCCCCACCGGCGTCCTTGATAGCGGCCAACGTTGCCTGGCCCTCTTCTTCGTTATTGAAGTAGTTGACGACGACCTTGGCACCCTGTTTGGCCAACTCGACCGATACGGCTCGACCAATATCACGGCCACCGCCAGCAACAATGGCAACTTTTCCTTCAAGAGATTTCATTACGTTTTCCTTTGTTATAAGCACTAGGCTCTGTTAGCCGAGCGCGGCTTTAGAGGATGAATATGTCCACACAGCACCCAGACGGAAGCGACAGTCAAGACCGCTAGTCCTGCAAGGAGAGCAAACGCCGGACCGTAACTTTTCACCGTGATGAAAGGGATCACGAAATTGACGGGAATCACTGCAAGCTTTGCAGCGGTCCCTGCAAAGCCGGCGAGCGTTCCAACCGACTTACTGCTGTAGAGATCACTGGGCAGCGTCTGAATGTTGCCAACCGCGGTCTGGAAACCAAACAGGACCGTGGCAATTAGCGCTACTGCAGCCACCGGCGACGTCGCGTTTATCGCTGGCACCAGGCCAGCTACCATGATGGCGCCACCGAGCGTAATGACAAACTTGCGCGTCTTGTTGACGGACCAGCCGGCTTTGATTCGGTTCTGCGCCAGCAGGCCGCCAAACCAGGCGCCAAACATTCCGCCGATGTAGGGGAACATCATGTAAAAGGCGATCTCGGTGACGCCGAAGCTGAAGGTTTCATTGAGATATAGCGGCAGCCAAAACAGGAATAGCCACCAGATCGGGTCCAGGAATGCCGACGCCAGGATGACGCCCCAGCTTTCCTTGCGTGACAGAATCTCGCCCGTTGTTGGCGCATAGTCCGCAACCTCGTCTGTCTCTTCATTGCGCTGGCCGCTCAGGATGTACTGACGTTCCTCCTCCGAGAGCCATGGATGGCTTTCCGGCCCGGATTTGTAAACGATCAGCCAGGGAATAAGCCAGAGCAGGCCGAGTACGCCTATCACGATGAACGTAGCTTTCCAGCTTCCGAAAAAGACAAACAAGATCCCGACTATCGGGGCGGAGATGATGCCGCCAATGGCAGCGCCCGAATTGAAGATGCCCTGCGCGAAAGCGCGTTCCTTGATCGGGAACCACTCAGCGTTGGCCTTGGTGGCACCGGGCCAGTTGCCTGCTTCCGAAACACCGAGGATACCGCGGAACACCGAGAAGGTCAGAACTGAGTTGGCGAAGGCGTGCAAGACGGTTGCTGCCGACCAGACGCCAATCGCGAGGACGAAGCCCAGTCGCGTGCCGATCCAGTCCATGATCTTGCCGAACAGCGTCTGGCCGAAAGCATAGGCAAACGTAAAGACGTTAATGATGATTGAGTATTCGGCTTTGGTCAGACCGAGATCTTTAGAGATCTCCGGCCACAGTACGCCAAGCGCTCCCCGATCGATGTAGTTGATGATTGTCGCGAGTGCAACGAGCGATACAATCACCCACCTGAGTTTGCCTTTCATCTGGTTCCCCTAGTTCGCGTCAGACTGCACGATGACAGCATCTGCTTTATTGTTCGAGAGTGCCGCGATTCGGCGCCTAATCCTGTCTCAAAATTGCCCGCCCGACGTTTCCGCCGGACGGGCCCTGGTCCAGGGGGATCGCCAGGTTAATTCCTCATGTAATGCCCATGGGCGGTATCCGACCAGCCATGGAAAAAAGATGTCGGCGCGGCGATCCTTAAGACTTCCCCCTGAGCGATTGTTCTTGGTTGCCAAAGACTATAACCAAAATTCGCGATAA
>JAAUYD010049327.1_pt1 | contig 22572 bp, 16 predicted proteins | sample 7278101 | NCBI WGS metagenome assembly JAAUYD01 (sample SAMN14350128, study PRJNA611818) | marine sediment metagenome | isolation source: surface marine sediment (0.6m) | place: French Polynesia: Moorea | collected 2018-08
CCAACGTCTTCGAAATCGCCGCCGTCAACGTCGTCTTCCCATGATCAATATGACCCATCGTGCCAATATTCACATGCGGCTTCGTACGCTCAAACTTCGCCTTACTCATTGTCGTGGTTCCCTTTGTTCTCCGGGGTTGTTGGGATCTGTTCGGGCTCTCGCCCTCTTGTAGCGCCGATCGGGATCGAACCGATGACCTTCCGATTATGAGCCGGATGCTCTGACCAACTGAGCTACGGCGCCCTGGCCTTGGCCCCCGGACGGGCGGCTGCCCGACCGGTTGGTCGAGCCCTCTGTGGGAATCGAACCCACGACACCAGCCTTACCATGGCTGTGCTCTGCCGACTGAGCTAAGAGGGCGTTCGTGTTCCGGAGCGCGGCAGAGCCGCGGACCGGCGAGCAAGTGTAGCGCCGCCACCTGCGATCGCACCGCGCGATTCCGCCCGTTTTCGACGGTGAGGCGAAACGAGAACCGCCTGGTCAGGGCCCGGATCGCTACGCTCTCGACGGTGACCGAGACCGCCCCGACGACTGCGATCCGGCCGGCGACGGTGGCCGATGCCGCAGCGATCGCCGAGATCTACAACCGCGAGGTCACCGAGAGCACGTCGACGTTCGATCTCGTGCCCCGATCGCTGAGCGACCAGCAGGCCTGGTTGACGGCGCGATCGGGTGCGTTCGCAGCGATCGTCGCCGTCGACTCGGGCACGCAGCGCGTGGTGGGATTCGCGTCGCTCTCGCAGTACAAGGAACGAGCGGCCTACAGCACGACGGTCGAGAACTCGGTCTACGTGCACCGTGACCACGGCGGCCGCGGCATCGGGCGGCTCCTGATGGAGCATCTGATCGATGTCGCCCGCCAGTCGGGCTTCCATTCGATCGTCGCCCGCATCTCGGCCGAGGGCGAGGCGTCGAAGGCGCTCCACGCTGCCTGCGGCTTCGAGCTCGTCGGCATCGAACGCGAGGTCGGACGCAAGTTCAGCCGGTGGCTCGACGTCGCCGTCATGCAGCTGATGCTCTGAGCCGACCCGCTCGCGATCGCCGACCCCGACCGCTGACACCCCGAGCCAGGACTCCCGCAGGCACCAACGCCGCCCCCGGACGTGGAACGACGCCGCCCTCGCAGGCGGCGTCGTCGTGTGGTGGGCCGGGAAGGATTCGAACCTTCGAAGGCAATGCCGACGGGTTTACAGCCCGTTCCCTTTGGCCACTCGGGCACCGACCCAGTTGTGTTGGCGACCCACGCCCGACCTGGACGGCCGACCGGAGTCGATCCGAGATGGTATCGGCCCGAGGGCGGAAACCAGCAGGCGTTAGCCTGCACTCCATGCCCAGCTTCGATGTCGTGTCCGAGGTCGATCGTCAGGAGGTCCGCAACGCGGTCGACCAGGCCGGTCGTGAGGTCGCGAACCGCTTCGACTTCAAGAACACGAACTCCACGATCGAGCTGAACGAGCTGGTGATCACGATGCACACCGTCAGCGAGGACCGACTCAACGCCTTGCGGGTCGTCCTCGAGGAGAAGCTCGTCAAGCGCGGCGTGTCACTGAAGGGCGTCGACTACGGCGACGTCCAGGAGGCCACGCAGAACACGGTGCGGCAGGTCGCCACCATCAAGGTCGGCATCTCGTCCGACAAGGCCAAGGAGCTGAACAAGCTCATCAAGGCGCAGGCGCCGAAGGGTGTGGCCAGCCAGACACAGGGCGAGACCTTGCGGGTCACCAGCAAGAAGCGCGACCACCTGCAAGAGACGATGCAGTTGCTGAAGGGTGCCGACATCGGCATCCCGCTGCAGTTCACCAACTTCCGGGACTAGTGCTGAACGGGGTGTGGTCGACCGACCAAACCCGATCGGCCGCGCCTTCCACGTCACTGCCTCCGCAACGGCGCCCCCTGCGCCGCCGCTCCGACACTCGCCCACCACACATCCGAGCACACCTCCGCTGCGCGACGCGGTCGGCCGGCGAGACGGCGTCGAGCGCCGTCGTTGCGTCGGATCCGGCTACACCCGGCAGCGAGCCGCCGGCGATCTGACTGGCAGCCGCTCAGCTGGCGAGGCGGTCGATCTGACGGTTGAGCAGAGCGTCGACCGACGCGGGGTCGGGCAACGAGGTGACCTCGACACCGGGGTCGCACGCCTCGAGCTGCACCCGGGTCGGGCCGAGCAGCGTGGCCACCGCCTGCGACCCCTCGGGGGCCGCGCCGGCCCAGCGCAACATCGACGAGTACACCTGGCTGCCGCCGGTCTCGTTCGCGGTCTGGAAGACACCGATGAAGCACGTCACGCCGCCACGGTCGACCACGCGATACGAGTCGGCGGTCACCTCGTCGACCAGCCGATCGACGGTGGTGCCGGGCAGCCGTGCGCCCCAGACGAGGGACCAGTCGTCGACACCGAGGGCGACGGGGTCGCCCAACGACGTCTCACCGGGCCGCAGCAAGCCGCTCGCGGTGCCGACGGGATCATCGCCGAGCACGTCGGCGATGCCGGCGGGGTACGGGTCGCCGGGGGTCAGCGTCGACGGATCGACGCCGGCGGCGACGAGCACGGCTTCACCGAGCGAATCCACGGCAGCGAGCTCGTATGCGATCGGCAGTGGCAGGGCCAGCGCGTCCTCGGCGACCTCGCCGTCTCCGTCGGCTGGGCGGCTGCCGGCGGTGACGAGGTACGAGTCGACGGCCCGTCGAGCGATGTCGGCGGTCGCCGACACACCGGCGAGGCCCCTCGGCGCAGAAGCATCGCCGTCGACCGAGGTTCCGCGTTGGACGGCGAGCGCCCGCTGGAGCGCCAGCCGGTATTCGTCGTCGAGCGAAGCCGGGTCGGCGTCGGCCCACTGGTAGATCGTGTCGCTCGACTCGTCGTAGACCACCGGGCGCTGCTCGGCGACGCCGCGGGCGACGTCCTGCGCCGTCAGGTCACCGGTCGCGAGGCCCAGCGCACGCCAGGCAGCGGCGTCGGCCGTCCAATCGGTGCCGACGGTCTGACCGAGGACGCTGCCGGCGTACTCACTCGTCGGCTGCACGACCAAGGGCACGGTCTCGTCGAACACGACGCCCTGCTCGATCTCGATCTGGTCGACGATCGGCGTCAGGGCCGCGTCCCACTCCTTCGGGAACAGGTAGGCACGGCCGAACACCAGGGCGGCAGCGATCAGGCCGCCGATGACGACGAAGGCGAGCAGACCGCGTCCGAACATCGCGCCGCTGCGCTGGTTCTTCTGAGCCCGCAGCTGCGCTGACCGGAGCGCGTGCACGTCCGGCGTGTTGGGTGCCGTGTCGATCGGCGCCGACATCGGCGGCGGCGCGCCCGGTGCCGATTCGGGCAGTGTCGGGAGCCCGAGGGCAGCGTCGGTCTGCGCCGCGTGATCGACCGGGGATGACGGCGTCGGACGGGGACGGGCGGGTGCCGGCGCGGGTGCAGGAGCAGTCGAGGCACCCGGCAGGGTGGGCGCAGCGGCGGTCGTCTCGCTGTCGAAGACCGACCGCTGCGATGTCGCCCGCATGCTGGAGGCGGCGTCGGGCGGGGTTGCCTCTCGGATCTCGGGAACTGCGTCGGGCGAGTCGACCGGCGCCGGTGCGGCGGGTGCCGGTGCGGTCGGTGCCGTCGTCGGAACGTCGGTGTCGAAGACCGACGACGTGGGGGCCGACGTGTTGAGCCGGGTCGGCAGGGTCGAGTCGAGCGCCGGCTGATCACCGGCGCCGCGGGTCGGCAACAGGCCCTCGAGCGACGACACCGCCCGTGGGGTCGCGGTGGGTGGGGGTGTCACCGGCGCCTCGGCCACCGGCGAGGGCGCTGCCGGCGGCTCGGCGGCCGCAGGGGCAGCAGGAGGGGTTGCGGGCGGCGTCACGGCGGGGGTAGCCAGATCGTGGTCGCTCACCGGGAAGAGGTCATCGAGTGAGCGGACCGGCTCGGCGCCGGGCGACGTGCCGGGCATCGGCGTGTCCAGGTCGGGTGCCGGAGCGACCGGTGCTGCCGGCGTGATCGGCTCGGGCGCGGCCGGCGGGGCGGGTGTCGGCGGAGCCGATGAGGACGGCGGCGCCGGCGTCGGGGCAGGCGCCTCGGTCGCCTCGGGCGCGTCGGGCGCCTCGTCGCCGCCCAGGCGGGCGAGCGCACCACCGAGATCGAACTCGAAGCCGGGCGAGTCGGGCTCGGCCGGCGCCGAACCACCAGTGTCGGTCACCGGGTTCCAGCTCATGCGCGGGCGGCCGCCGAGTCCTTCGTTCACACCGTCGGTATCGGCATGCGCGGCACCGTCCTTGAACGAGACCGGCGACCGGCCCTCGGCAGCACCGGTGTCCGCGGACGACGCGACACCGTCGGCAGCCCCGCCGACGATCTCCCCGGCATCGTCGTCGGCGCCGCCGTTGCCGCGCGCCGTGGCCCGGCCGCCGCTCTCCGCCCCACCGACCTCCGCGGCGTCACCGTTGCCGGAGGCAACGGCGACGTCGTCGGCCGCCCCGCCGTTCGCCTGCGCGGCGGCGATGTCGCGGGGCGGCCCGGCGGGGTCCGTCAGCCCCCCCGCCGGCTGCGGCCCGCTGTTGCAGCTCGTCGACCACGCTGGCGTCGGCCAGGGTCGTGGTGTCGCCGAGGTTGCGTCCCTCTGCGACGTCGCGGAGCAGGCGCCGCATGATCTTGCCCGAGCGGGTCTTGGGCAGATCCGGCGTGACGAAGATGGCCTTCGGCTTGGCGATGGCGCCGATCTCGGTGCCGACGTGGTCCCGCAGTTCGGCAACCGAGACGTCGGCACCGCCGCGGAGGATGACGTACGCGAACACCGCCTGACCCGTGGTGGGATCGTTGGCGCCGACGACGGCGGCCTCGGCGACCGCCGGATGCGACACGAGCGCCGACTCGACCTCGGTGGTGGAGATCCGGTGCCCCGAGACGTTCATCACGTCGTCGACCCGGCCGAGCAGCCACAGATAGCCGTCGTCGTCGAGCTTGGCGCCGTCGCCGGCGAAGTAGCGGCCCTCGAAGCGAGACCAGTAGGCCTCCTGGTAGCGGTCGGGATCGCCCCAGATGCCGCGCAGCATGCCGGGCCACGGCCGCGTCAACGTCAGGTACCCACCACCGACGGTGACGACGTTCGCCTCGTCGTCGACCAACTCGGCGGAGATGCCGGGCAGAGGGTGCGTCGCCGACCCCGGCTTGGTGGTGGTGACACCGGGAAGCGGGCTGATCATGATGCCGCCGGTCTCGGTCTGCCACCAGGTGTCGACGACCGGGCAGCGCTCGCCGCCGATGTGTTCGTGGTACCACATCCAGGCCTCGGGGTTGATCGGTTCACCGACCGTGCCCAGCAGCTGGAGCGACGAGAGGTCGTGCTTGGCCGGCTCCTCCGCGCCCCACTTCATGAACGTCCTGATCGCCGTCGGCGCGGTGTAGAACTTCGTCACGCCGTACTTCTCGACGATCGCCCAGAATCGGTCGTTGCCGGGGTGGTTGGGGACGCCCTCGTACATGACCTGCGTGCAGCCGTTCGAGAGCGGGCCGTAGACGATGTACGTGTGGCCGGTGATCCATCCGACGTCGGCGGTGCACCAGAAGACGTCGGTGTCGGGGTGGAGGTCGAACACGTACTTGTGGGTGTAGGTCGCCTGCGTGATGTAGCCGCCGGTGGTGTGCATGATGCCCTTGGGCTTGCCGGTGGTGCCGCTGGTGTAGAGGAGGAAGAGCAGGTCCTCGGCGTCCATCGGCTCGGGCGGGCAGTCGGCCGATGCGTCGGCCATCAGGTCGTGGTACCAGACGTCGCGGCCGTCGACCATGTCGACGTCGTTGTGGCCGCGTTGGACGACGACGACGTGCTCGATCGTGCTCGTGGCCGCCACGGCCTCGTCGGCCGCGGGCTTCAGCGGGAAGACCGCGCCCCGCCGGTGGAAGCCGTCAGCGGTGATCAGCAGCTTGGCGTCCGCGTCGTTGATGCGGTCGGCGAGCGACTGCGACGAGAAGCCGGCGAACACGACGCTGTGCGGGGCGCCGATGCGGGCGCATGCGAGCATCGCGACCGCCGCCTCGGGGATCATCGGCAGGTAGATGTTGATCCGGTCGCCCTTCTGGACGCCGAGGCCCTTCAGCACGTTGGAGAACTTCTTCACCTCATCGAGCAGGTCGGCGTAGGTGATGGTGCGCGTGTCACCGGGTTCGCCCTCCCAGTGGATGGCGACCTTGTCACCGCGGCCGGCGTCGACGTGGCGGTCGAGGCAGTTGTCGCTCACGTTGAGCTGCCCGCCGATGAACCACTTGGCGTACGGGAGCTGCCAGTCGAGCACCGCGTCCCACGGCTTCGTCCAGCGGATCAGCTCGGTGGCCTGGCGGGCCCAGAAGGCCTCGTCGTCGGCCCGTGCCTCGTCGTAGAGGGCCGAGTCTGCGGTCAGCGCTCCGGCCCGGAACGCGTCGGACGGCGGGAAGGTACGGGTCTCGGTCGCGAGTGCCTGAATGGTGTCCTGCGATGCATCGGTCATGTTAACGAGGTCCCCTTCCAGGTGCTTTCCAGTTCCGATGGTACGCCAAGGTGTCGGTGGCAGGCCACGCCTCGATGACCGCCTGCGTCTCGGCCAGTGGCTCGATCCCGGCCCCGGCCGAGCGCCGACCGCCAGCCTGCAACGAGGATCGGCGCCCGAGCGATCGGCGCGAACACCCTGCACGAGAGGGGTGTCAGCACCCTGGGCCGGCGAGAAGGGCTGTCGTACGGTGCACGAATGCGGACGCTCGGCCTCTCCTTGATCATGCTCACGACGGCGATTGTGGTCGTCACCACCCCGTCGACGGTCGAGGCGGCCGACGGCACCATCTCGGGCACGGTGACGAGCGAGTCGGGCACACTCCTCACCGGTACGACGGTGGAGGCCTGCCCGGAGGGTGGCGGGTTCTGCCTCGACGCCGTCACGAACGGCGGGACGTACACGATCGCCGTTCCGCCCGGCGACTACGCGGTGTACTTCGCCCCGTCGGGCGGACCGTACGCCGGCGAGTTCTGGGAAGATGCCCAGGATTGGGCCGACCGGACGCCCGTCACGGTCGCCGCCGGCGAAGCGGTCAGCGGGATCGACGCTGCGCTCGAGGTGCTCGTCAGCGTGAGCGGCAACGTGATCGGCAACACGAACGGCGTCAGTCCTCCTGGCACACCCCTCGAACGTGTGCGGGTGCAGGTCTGCCCGACCGACGGCGGCCAGTGTGAACAGGACACCACGGGCGCGAGCGGCGAGTGGGGCGTGCTCGTGTCGGCGGGCAGCTACACGGTCCACTACGTCGATGGCGATCGTCGCTACAACGAGGAGTACTGGTTGGACGCGGCGACGAGCGCCGACGCCACGGTGCTCGATCTCGCGCTGGGATCCGGCTTCAGCCTCCCGGACGCGGTGCTCCTCCAACGCGGATCGATCTCGGGCACCGTCACCGACGTGACCTCGACGGGCATCGAGAACGTGACGGTGCGCGCCTGCCCCACGACCGGTGCCGCCTGCTCTGCGGCCGTGACCGCACCGGACGGCACGTACGAGATCTCCGACGCCGCAGCCGGCGAGAGCACGCTCTACTTCTCCAAGTTCCCCGAGGTCGTCGCCCAGTTCTACGACGGCGGTGACGTCACCGTCGCCCCCGGCGCCGAGACGGCGGACGTCGACCAGGTGCTTCGGCACTACGGGTCGATCGGCGGCACGGTCACCGACACCACTGGCGCGCCGGTCGAGGGCATCAACGTGAACGCCAGCGGGGACGGCTTCGGCAGTGCGACCACCGCAGCCGACGGCACGTTCGTCATCGAGCGTCTCGAGCCCGGTAGCGACTACCGGGTCGCGTTCTTCGGCGGCACCTACTTCACCGAGTGGTACGACGACGCGTCGGAGCCGCTCGATGCGACGCTCGTCGAGGTCGTCGACGCCACGACGACGCCCGACATCGACGCCGAACTCGCCGAGGGCGCGTCGATCTCGGGCACCGTCACCGCTCCCACACCTGGACAGGCCGGGTCGATCCGAGTGACCGTCACCGGGCCGGACGGCAACGACACGGCGTTCACGAACGCCGATGGCGACTACGAACTCATCGGGCTCACACCGGGCGACTACGTGATCCGGTTCTCCGACGACAACGACGTCCTCGCGACCGAGTACTGGGACGATGCGCCCGGTCTCGACACCGCCACGACCGTCGACGCCGCCGCTGGCGCCGTGGTCACGGGCATCGACGCCCGTCTCGAGCCATCGGTCTCGATCTCGGGCACGGTGCTGGAGGGCGGGACACCCTCGATCGGCGCAGCGGTCGCAGCGTGTATCGACGCCTCGACGTGCCCGTACACGACCTCGGCCGGCGCCGACGGCACCTACGTGCTCGACGAGATGAAGCCGGGCAGCTACTTCGTGCGCTTCCAGAGCCGCAACCCCGACTGGGCCGACGAGTTCTGGCCGAACACGTCGGCCCTCCTCGACGCGACGCCGGTCGTCGCGAGCTCCGATGTGAGCGCCGTCGACAGCGACCTCGACCCCGCGGGATCGATCAGCGGCTTCGTGACCGATTCGACCGGTCGGGGGCTGTTCTCGACCGAGGCGAACGTCACGGCGTGCAGCGAGACGATCGGCTGGTGCCGGTCGATCCCGTCCGGCTGGTTCGGCTTCGACCCCGGCGAGTACACGATCGGCCACCTCCCGCCGGCCGACGACTACACCGTGACGTTCGAAGGAACGTGGGAGTTCGTCCCGCGCCACACCGAATGGTGGTGCGACGCCACCGAGGAGGCTCAGGCGCTGCTCGTCGAGGTCGTCGCGGGCGTCGACACCGGCGGCATCGACGCCAGCCTGCGCGACGTCGGTGTCGCGGACCACGACACCTGCGACGAGGACGACGACGCCGTGCTCGACCCGATCGACAACTGCCCGTCGGAGGCCAACACGGACCAGGCCGACCTCGACCGCGACGGGCTCGGCGACGCCTGCGATCCTGACGACGACGGTGACGGAGTGCCCGACGACGCCGACAACTGCCCCGCGAGAGCGAACGCAGATCAAGCCGACCTCGACGGCGACGGCACGGGCGACGACTGCGACGCCGACGACGACCGTTCGGTCTTCGACTCGCTGACGCCGGCCCGGTTCGCCGACTCACGCAACGAGCCGACGTTCGACGGCCAGTTCCGCAACACCGGCATCCGTCGCGGCGGTACGACCTGGGAGATCCAGATCGCCGGCCGCGGCGACGTCCCCGTCGACGCCGCTGCAGCTGTGCTGAACATCACCACCGTCGGCGGGACGGCACCCGGCTTCGCCACGGTGCACCCGTGCGGCACCCTCCCGAACGCCTCGTCGGTCAACTACCTCGCCGGCGGCGTCGACCCCAACGAGATCATCGCCAAGCTGTCAGAAACGGGCACGGTCTGCGTGTTCGTGTTGAGCGACGTGCACGTGATCCTCGACGTCGTCGGTCACGTCACCGACTCGCCGTACCGAGCGCTCACCCCGGCCCGCTACGCCGACAGCCGCGACGAGCCCACCTTCGACGGCCGAGAGCGCGACACCGGCATCCGTCGGGCCGGCACCACCTGGGAGGTCCAGATCGCCGGCCGCGGCGACGTCCCCGCAGATGCCGCGGCGGTGGTCGTGAACCTCACCGTGACCGGTGGCACGGCACCCGGGTTCGCGACCGTGCATCCGTGCAGCACGCTCCCGAACGCCTCGAGCCTCAACTACGGGCCCGGCGACACCCGCCCCAACGAGCTCGTCGCCAAGCTGTCCCCCACAGGGAACGTCTGCGTGTACGTGCTCACGGACGTCCACGTCGTCGTCGACGTCGTCGGATTCGTGGCCGAGTCCCCGGCGTTCTCCGCCCTGACGCCCGCCCGCTTCGCGGACTCGCGCGACGAGCCCACCGTCGACGGCGAGTATCGCGACACCGGCATCCGCGGCGCCCGCACGACGTGGGAGGTCCGGATCGCCGGCCGCGGCAAGGTCCCCGCCGACGCCACATCGGCAGTCGTCAACCTCACTGTCACCGGCGGCACCGCGCCCGGCTTCGCCACCGTTCACCCCTGCGGCACCCTGCCCACCGCGTCGTCGATCAACTACGGGCCCGGTACCACCCGCCCCAACGAGCTCGTCGCCAAGCTCTCTCCCGCCGGCACGATCTGCGTCTACACGCTCGCCCCCACCCATGTCGTCGTCGACGTCGCGGGCTACGCGTAGCCCCTTGCTCGGCCATGCCTGACCGAGCCGCCGGTCGCAACCGAGCCCGCCTGTCGGCTACACCAAGGAGGCGTGGACTCTCTCGCACGCGACGTCGCGACAGCACTCGGCGCCACGGTCACGTCACGATCACGCCTCGGCGGCGGTGACGTCGCGGAGTCGTTCCGCTTCGAGCTCGCCGACGGCCGCCGGGTCTTCGCGAAGACGCATCGGGCGCCGCCGCCCGGGTTCTTCACGACCGAGGCGGCCGGCCTGGCGTGGCTTCGCGATGCCGGGGCGGTGCGCGTGCCGGCGGTGTTGGCGGTCTCCGACGGTGACGGCGCCGCGTCGCCCCACCTGGTCCTCGAGTGGGTCGACGAGGACCGTGGTCGGGCCGGCACCGAACGCGAGCTCGGCACACAGCTCGCTGCCCTGCACCGGGCCGGTGCGCCGAGCTTCGGTCGTGAGGACCGCCGGACGACCGGTAGCCGTCGCCTGCCCAACGACCCGTGCGAGACGTGGGTCGAGTTCTACGCGACCCGCCGGCTGGAGCCATTGGCACGGCTGGCGACCGACGGCCACGCGCTGCCTGCCGACACGCTCGATGTGCTCGATGTCGTGATCGACCGGCTCGCCGACCTCGGTGGACCGCCCGAACCACCCGCCCGGCTGCACGGCGACCTGTGGGCCGGCAACCGGCTCATCGACACGAGCGGCGACTCGTGGTTGATCGATCCGGCCGCCCACGGTGGTCACCGCGAGTTCGACCTGGCGATGATGCGCCTGTTCGGCGGCTACGGAGCCGAGTGCTACGAGGCGTACGCCGATGCGTTCCCGCTCGCCGATGGCTGGGAAGAGCGGGTGCCGCTACACCAGCTCGCCCCGCTGGTCGTGCATGCCATCAAGTTCGGCGGCGGCTACGCCTCCGCCACGCACCGGGCGCTGGACGCCGTGCTCGGCGCATGAGGTGCGTCAGGCCCGCCACTCGAGCACGCTGAAGCTGCCCAGTCCGGCCGGGTCGAGGAGCGCCTCCGCCTCGCTCACTCGGCTCCGCATCCGGATCGCAGCGACATCGGGCTGCGCGGCATGCTGCTCCCAGTGGAGCTTGCCCTCGACGACGAGCTCGTCGATGCCGTGGAGCTGCAGCCACTGCGCCTGGGTGCGGACCGCATCGGGCTCGGGCAGCTGGTCGATCGCGACCTCGCTGGTGATGTCCTGCGCCCCGGGGTCGGCGAGGTAGTGACCGCCGCGCTCGTGACCGCGGTACGTCCGTAGCCACTCCCGCCACGGGCGCGCGGCGAGCTCGGCGGTGGTCGGCACGGCGTAGTCGATCGCCACGACCGAGCCCGAGGAGAGTCGCGACCGTGCGGCTTCGACCCACCGCCGGGCACCGTCCTGCAGCGGCGCACGGGCGCCCAGGCTCGGCGCAGACGGCAACACGTCGGGCGTCGGTTCGAACGGCGCGCTCAGTTGCTCGACCAGCCGACCGTCGGGCAGCTCGACCACGTACGCCTCGCGCCAGCCATCGTCGAAGACCGCGAGCCGGAACGGCAGGTTGTCGAGCAGCTCGTTCGCGAAGACCACCCCGTCGAACGACCCGTCCGGCAACTCGGCGGCCGATTCGACACCGTCGGGATGCTGCTCCCGCTGCGCTGCTGCGACCTCGACGGCGACGAATCGCATCGCTGGCGCACAAGCGGGCACAGCCGCCAGCACCGAGCGAGCGAGCGTGCCCGGCCCGGCCCCGGCATCAACCACGGTGAACGGATCGGGCCGACCGATCCGATCCCATTCGGCGTCGAGGAACCGGGCGACGACGGCGCCGAACAGCGGTCCGACCTCGGGCGACGTGATGAAGTCGCCGCGGCGCCCGGCCCGCCCGCCCGCCGTGTAGAACCCGGCGGGCCCGTACAGCGCGTCCGCCATGAACCGGTCGAACGACACCGCGTCGCGAGTTGTGTCTGACACAACTCGCGACATCTAGCCGCCGAGGCTCAACAGGCCGTTGCCGCTGAGGTCCGGCAGGTCGGCGAAGCGCAGCACCAGGCTGGGCACGAGGCCGAGCACGATCGTGCCGGCCGTGCAGATGGTCAGCGCCGCGGCGATCGGCTGCGGCGTGCGGATCGGCGTGGTGTCACCGTCGGGCACCGGCTGCATCCACATCACCCGGGCGACCTTCATGTAGTACGCCGCGGCGATGACCGTGTTGATCGCGGCGATGACGGCCAGCGTGTAGCCGATGCCGTCGCCCGCGTCGAGCAGCGCCCGGAAGGCGGCCAGCTTGCCGATCCAGATGCCGAGCGGCGGGATGCCGGTCAGCGACGCCAGGAAGATCGTCATGAGGATCCCGAGGCCCGGTGCATAGCTCATCAGCCCGCCGAACGAGCTGATCTCACCGCTCTGGGTCTTGCGGCTGACGGCCATGACGACGGCGAACGCCCCGAGGTTCGAGAAGGCGTAGATCAGGAGGTAGATCACGACCGCCTTGAGCGACGCCTCTGCTGCGTCGCCGGAGGCGATGACGGCCAGCGGCATCAGGATGAAGCCACCCTGGCTGACCGACGAGTACGCCAGCAGGCGTACGATGTTGGTCTGCCGCAACGCCAAGACGTTGCCGATCGTCATCGTCAACGCGGCGAGGGCGAAGATGAACGGCTCGTAGACCCCGTCGGCGGCGTAGAGGGCCAGGAACAGCATCGTGATCAGGCCGACGAAGCCGGCCGCCTTGGACGCGACCGACAGGAACGCCGTCACCGGCAGCGGCGCACCCTCGTAGGTGTCGGGTGCCCACGTGTGGAACGGCACGGCGGACACCTTGAAGCCGAACCCGACGATGACGAACACGACGGCGATCACCTGCATCGGCAGCAGGTCGTCGCTGATCAACGCGGCGCCGATCTCGTCGAGCTTGGTCGATCCGGTCGTGCCGTACAGGTACGACATGCCGTACAGCAGCACACCCGAGGCGAACACGCCGAGCAGGTAGTACTTCACGCCGGCCTCGTTGGACTTGGCGTCGCGCTTGCGCCAGGCCGCCATCATGTAGGCGGGGATCGACAGCAGCTCGAGCGCCACGAAGATCGACACCAGGTCGCGCGACGACGCCATCATCACCATGCCGAGGATGCTGACGAGCAGCAGCACGTAGAACTCGCCCTGGTAGTAGCCCCCCTCCTCGAGCTCGGTCTGGCTCATCAGCACGACGACGTAGCCGATCAGGAGGAACAGCGCCTTCAGGACCAGGGCGTACTCGTCGACGACGTAGCGGTCGAAGAACATCGATCTGACGTCGTCGCCGATCACCGCCAGCGTGACGACCGGGATGAAGGCGCCGAGCATCACGAATCCGGAGAGGGTGGCCATCATCCACTTCTTGCTCTCGTCGATCCAGAGGTCGACGAGCAGGACGACGTTGATGCCGACGACGAGGACCAGCTCGGGCGCGAGGCCGTGCCAGTCGACGTCGGGCCGGATCCAGTCGGCCGTCTGGGCGAGCAGCGTGGTGATCACGGGATGCCGGCACCGATCTGGTCGACGAGGCGGCTGACGGCCGGGTCCATCACCCGGAACATCAGCTGCGGATAGACACCGAACACGACGATCGCGATCAGGAACGGCGTCCACGACATCCACTCGATCGGCGTCACGTCGTGGATGTCGGCGGCGTGGTCGTCGTCGTGGTGCTCGTTCGAGGCCGCGCTCAGCGCCGGTGCACCGTGGTTGCCGTGGCCGCTGCCGCTTCCAAGGTCGGTGAACTCGGGGTTCGGCTCACCGAACGCCGTGCGCTGGTAGAGCCAGAGCAGGTAGCCGGCGGCCAGCACCGTGCCGAGCGCGGCGATCACCATCAGCGTGCGGTACAGCTCGACCGACAGGCCCTCCATCGGCTGGTACGCCGACAGGATGGCCGGGAACTCGCCCCAGAAGCCGGCGAGGCCGGGCAGGCCGAGCGAGGCCATCGCCGAGAAGCCGAGGATCCAGCCCATCTTCGGCATCTGGATCAGCATGCCCGACAGCCGCTTGATCTCGAGCGTGTGGTAGCGGTGCTTGATCGACCCGGCGAGGAAGAAGAGCATGCCGGTGATCAGGCCGTGGGCGACCATGCCGAACAGCGCGGCGTTGATGCCGAACTCGGTCAGGGTCGAGATGCCGAGCATCACGAAGCCCATGTGGGCGACCGACGAGAACGCAATCAGGCGCTTCATGTCGGTCTGGGCGAGGCAGCCGAGCGCGCCGTAGATGATGCCGATGACGGCGAGGATGCCGATCACCGGCGCCCATGCCTCGGCGCCCTGCGGCAGCATCGGGAGCGCGATCCGCACGAACCCGTACGTGCCGAGCTTCAGCAGGATCGCCGCCAGGATCACCGAGCCCTGGGTCGGAGCCTGGGTGTGCGCGTCGGGGAGCCAGGTGTGGAACGGGAACATCGGCACCTTCACCGCGAACCCGACGAACATGCCCGCGAAGATCCAGACCTGCACGTCGCGGTCGACGCCGGCCCCGGCCTCGATCAGGTGGGCGAAGCCGAAGCTGACGGCGTCGGTCTGGAAGAAGAGCGCCAGGAAGGCGACGAGCATCAGCGCCGAACCGAACATCGTGTAGAGGAAGAACTTCAGCGACGCGTACTGGCGCTCCTCCCCGCCCCACACGCCGATCATGAAGTACATCGGCAGCAGCACCAGCTCGAAGAACACGAAGAACAGGATCAGGTCCTGGGCGATGAACGTGCCGGCCATGCCGACCTGCAGCACGAGCATCAGCATGAGGAACGATTTCGGGTTCCCGGCGTCGGGCATGTTCTCGTACGTGTAGACCGCCACGAGGAACGTCACCGCCATCGACAGGAAGTACAGAGGGAGGCTGATGCCGTCGAGGCCGACCGTGTAGTTCGAGCTGATGACGCCGATCCACTCCTCGTCGACGACGAACTGGAGCCGCTCGCTCTGCCCGTAGTCGAACGCGATCAGCGTCCACACGCCGACCGCCACCGTGGCTCCCGAGGTGAGGATCGCGATCTGCTTGTGCAGCTGCTCCTCGACGGCGGGGATGAACATCATCAGCAGCACGCCCGCGAGCGGCAGGAACGTGCCGACCGAGAGGAGCCAGTTGTCGTTGAAAAGGGGATCCATGATTGCCTTGCGTCGCCTTAGACGTTGAGGATGATGAGGACGATGGCGCCGACCGCGGCGGCGCCGAACAGCAGCGCGCCGTACTGGTTGACCTTGCCGGACTGCACGGGTTGGAGGGCATGTCCCGACTCGCTCGCGACGAGCCCCGAGGCGTCGACCGCGCCGTCGACCACCCGCTGGTCGATGTTGCGGTAGACCCACTCACCGGTGCGCTTGCCCGAGCGACCGGCGCCGTCGACGATGCCGTCGATGACCTTCTGGTTGATCCAGTAGGCACCCTTGGCGATCGGGTGCGCGACGCCGCGGACGATGATCTTCTCGTAGAGGTCGTCGAGGTAGTACTTGTTGACGAGGAAGCGGTGGCCGGCGCCGGCCAGCCGGTTGCGCTCGGTGAGGCCCTTCAGCGGGTGCTTGCGATCCCCGAAGACACCGAGGCTGATCCACGCCGCGATCGCGATGCCGAACAGCACCAGGCCGATCGAGATCGCCGCCTTCGACCACTTGAACTCGGCGTGCGGAACCTTGGGCGCGAAGCACACCCCTTCGGAAGCGGGTTCGAAGCCGCAGCCCGACTTCTTGTCGCCGCCCTCGTCGGCGCCCGGGAACGGCACGACCGCGGGCCCGGAGCGACCGAACGTGCCGGTCGCCTCCTCGAGGAGTCCCTCGTCGATGATGCCCTCCTCGTCCGCTGCGCTCTCGGCACCGACCTCGACGCCGCGGGGCTCGACCCACTCGAGGAAGTACTCGGTCTCGAACGGCGCGCCGGGCGCGTTGAGGTAGCCCGAGAAGACCGCGAGGAACCCGAGGATCACGAGCGGCGCGGTGATCCGCCACGGCGACTCGTGCGGCTCGGCATGATGATCGTCGCCGTTGCCGTGATCGTCGCCGTGGCCGTGGTCGTCGCCGTGACCGCCACCGTTGCCGTGACCGCCACCGTGGCCGTGATCATCGGCGTGGTCACCGCCGTGAGCTGGGTCACCAGCGGCTGCCGCAGATGAACCAGCCGCCGCCATGGCGAGCTCGTGCTCGTGCTCCTCGATCAGGTCGAGCGCGTGTTCTTCACCGTGTGCGTAGGCCGGGTCGTGCGGGTCGTGGTGCTCGCCGGCGGCTGCGCCGCGCGGCTCGCCGAAGAAGGTGAGGTACGTCGCCCGCGTCATATAGGCGGCCGTCATCACCGCGCCGACGAGGCCGACGATGAAGAACACGTCGTAGTCGTTGTTGAACGCGTTGTCGATGATCTCGTCCTTCGACCAGAAGCCGGAGAAGAACGGGAGCCCGCACAGCGCAGCGGTCGAGACCATCCACGTCCAGAACGTGATCGGCATGTACTTCCGCAGGCCGCCCATGTCGCGCTTCATGTCGAAGCTGTGGTGCGACGCCGAATGGCTGATCGAGCCGGCGCAGAGGAACAGGCAGCACTTGAAGAAGGCGTGCGTCCAGATGTGGAAGACCGCCGGCGTCCAGGCGCCGACGCCGAGGCCCATCATCATGTAGCCGAGCTGCGACACCGTCGAGTACGCGAGCACCTTCTTGATGTCGTCCTGCACGAAGGCGAGCGCGGCGGCGATGATGATCGTGATCGCGCCGATCACGGCGATCAGGTTGACGCCGGTATCGAGGATGTCGAGGCCCTCGAAGAAGACCGGGTAGAGCCGGGCGACGAGGAAGACGCCGGCCACCACCATCGTCGACGAGTGCAGCAGCGACGACACGGGCGTCGGCCCGGCCATCGCGTCGGGGAGCCAGGTGTGGAGCGGGAACTGGCCCGACTTGCCGATGCAGGCGATGAAGAGCGCGATCGCACCCCAGAAGAGGACCTGGGAGTCGGCGCCCTCGCTGAGCGCCCACCCCGAGATCGACTGGATCGAGAAGCCGTTCGAGCCCCGCTCCTCGGCCCAACCGGCGGCGCCGAAGTAGATGATCGCGACGCCGACGAGCAGACCCATGTCGCCGACGCGCACCGTCCAGAACGCCTTGAGTGCGGCCTCGCTGTTGGCCCGGTCCTCCCACCAGTGGCCGATCAGGAGGAACGAGCAGAGGCCCATGATCTCCCAGCCGAGGATGAACTGGACCATCGACTCGGCCGAGACCATGACCAGCATGCCGGCCGAGAAGAGCGTGATCGACGCGAAGAAGTGGGTGTAGCGACGGTCGCCCTTGACGTACTCGGTCGAGTAGATCTGCACGAGCAGCGAGATGAAGCTGACGAGCAGCAGCGCCATGACGGCGAGCCCGTCGATGTGCTGGCCGAGCGTGAGCTCGAGGCCGTCGTTCTGCCACCAGGTCCAGGTTCGGATCACCGGCTCGACGTACGGCTCGGCCTCCCCGCCCTCCTCGGCGCGCGGGAAGATCGACCGTGCGAAGCCGCGCGCGACGCCGAGTGCGCCCTCGCCTTCGCTGTGGCCGGCGGAGTGCACGCGGTCGATCCACTGATACGAGGCGCCGACGGCGAGCACGAACGAGGCCGCCATCGACGCGATCCCGACCTCGGACCCGCCCTGCGGGAGCCGCTTGCCGAACAGCAGGATGACGGCGAACCCGATCGCCGGGATCAGTGGGATCAGCCACGCGTTCTCGAGGAACCAACCGGACTTCAGGGCTTCTGCAGCGAACATCAGCCACTCACCTCCGATTCGGTACCGGAGGCGATCGACGGACCGCGGCGGACGATCGCTGTCATCAGCCCCTCATCTCCGAGAGCTCGTCGAGGGCGATCGAGCGGCGGTTGCGGAAGACCATCAGCACCATGCCGAGTCCGACGCCCACCTCCGCGGCGGCGACCGCGACGACGAACAACGCGAACACCTGACCGTCGATGTTGTTGTTCATCAGCGCGAACGCGACGAGGTTGAGGTTGACCGAGTTGAGGATCAGCTCGACCGACATCAGCACCATGACCGCGTTCTTGCGGGCGATGACGCCGAACACGCCGATCGAGAACAGGATCGCCGACAGCAGCAGGAAGTTGACGGCGAGCATCAGTCCTTCCTCGCGAGCACGATCGCGCCGATGGCGGCGGCGAGCAGGACGAAGGAGAGTGCGATCAGCGGGATCAGGTAGGGCCCGAGGTACCCGTCGCTGAGGGCGACCGTCGTGCCGGCGATCTGCTCCTCGGTCGGGTCGACGAGCACGGTGTCCTCGAACGCGTCGATGACGACGTAGGCGAGCACGCCCAGGATCAGCACCGCGACCGGGATGCCGAGGCCCCAGCCCTTGTTGTTGAGATCGGTGTCGGCGCCGAGCCGGGCGCGGGTCAGCATGATGCCGAAGAGGAACAGCACCATGACGGCGCCGATGTAGACCATCACCTGCGAGACGGCGACGAACTCGGCGGCGGCCAGGATGTACTGCGCGGCGACGCCGCCGAGCACCACCACCAGCCAGAGCGCGGCGTGCACGACGTTCTTCGTCGAGACGACCGTCAGCGCGGCGAAGATCATGATCGCGGCGATGATGCCGAACCCGACGTTCTGCGCGACGTTCACGTCGGCCGACTGCGCGAGCAGGCTCGTCACCTCTTCGCCCCCGCTTCCAGCCCAGGCGCCTCGGGAACGGTCTCCATCATCCCGTGGGGGCTGCGCCCCCACACCCCATCAGCGCTCGGCTCGCTCGCGCTCGCTCGACCGCCGGAGACCGCTCTCACGTCGAGCATCACTTCTGCGCCCCCGCTTCCAACTCGGGCGCCTCGGGCACGGTCTCCATCCACTCGCCGAGCTTCGACTTGTCGTGGAGGAGGTCGGCGATGCGCGGTTCGGAGTACTCGTACTCGGGGCTCCAGAACAGCGCGTCGAACGGGCACACCTCGACGCAGATGCCGCAGTACATGCACAGCGCGTAGTCGATGTCGAAGCGATCGAGGTGGTTGACCTGGCGCGGCTTGCCCCCGGCGCGGCGGGGCGGGGCGAGCTGCTTGTGTGCCTCGATGTAGATGCACCAGTCGGGGCACGAGCGAGAGCACAGCATGCAGGCCGTGCAGTTGTCCTCGTGCAGCGCGATCACGCCACGGGCGCGGATCGGCGGCGTCTCCTTGGCGTGCGGGTACTGCACGGTGGCCGCGCCGTCCTTGACGGTGCGGAACATCGTGCCCATCGTGACACCCAGGCCCTTGATCAGCCCGGGAACCTTCGGCTTCGGGGGCATCACCACCACCCCCGTTCAAGTTGTGTCAGACACGAAGTGAACCGTTCAGGTTGTGTCTGACACGAAGTGAACGAAGTGAGTGACATGAACATCAGAGCGCCACCTTCAGGACCGCCGTGACGGCGATGTTGGCGAGCGAGATCGGGATCAGGACCTTCCAGGCGAATCGCTGGAGCTGGTCCTCGCGGAACCGGGGGTAGCTGAACCGTACCCACATGATGATGCCGGTCAGCAACACCATCTTCGACAGCATGATCACTGGGCCGACGACGTTCATCCAGTTGTCGACGTCGTCGAGCGTCTCCCACCCGAACCAGCTGAACGGCACACCCCAGCCGCCGAGGAAGAGCACCGAGGCGATGAAGGCGAACACACCGGCGGTGGCGAACTCGCCGATGAAGAACATCAGGAACCGGAACCCGGAGTACTCGGTCATGTAGCCGGACACGAGCTCGGACTCGGCGATCGGCATGTCGAACGGCGCCTGCGTGAGCTCGGCCTGGACGGCGACCATGAAGATCAGGAAGCCGACGCCCTGCGTCAGCACGAACGGCAGGCCGATGCCGTTCCAGCCGAAGATCTCCTGCGTGTTCTGCGCGACGACGATCTGCTGCAGGTTCATCGAACCCGCCTGGATGACCACGCCGACGACCGCGAGCACCATCGGCAGCTCGTAGGCGATCAGCTGACCGGCAGCACGCAGCCCACCGAGCAGCGAGTACTTGTTGGCGCTCGACCAGCCGGCGATGAGGATGCCGATCACCGACACCGAGCCGACGGCCAGGGCGTAGAACACGCCGGCCTGGAAGTTCGTCATCCAGGCGTCGGGACCGAACGGCACGACGACGACCAGGAGGAACGTCGACATCAGCACGATGATCGGCGCGATCTTGTAGATCGTGCGGTCGGCGTTCTCGGGGATGATGTCTTCCTTCTGCAGCCACTTGCCGACCTCGGCGAGCAGCTGCATCGAGCCGTACGGCCCGGCCTCCATGGGTCCGAGCCGGCTCTGCATGAACGACATCATCTTGAACAGGAAGACGTAGACGATCGTGCCCGCGGGCAGCAGCACCGCGGCGATCCCGCCCAACACGCGCAGCAGCGACTGCCCCCAGTAGGGGACTTCAACCGCAAGGTGGGCGATCACCGGTCGATGTCTCCGAGGATGAAGTAGAGGCTGGCGAGGATGGTGATGATGTCGGGGACGTAGACGCCCTTCAGCACCCAGGGTGTGATCGAGATGTTGTTGAAGCTCGCCGAGCGGATCTTCACCCGGAACGGCCCCAGGTCACCCTTGCTCACCACGTAGTAGCCCATCTCGCCGAGCGGGTTCTCCGTCGACACCCAGGCCTCGCCCTCGGGGACCTTGATGATGCGCGGCACCTTGGCCATCACGGGTCCGGCCGGCAGGTCGTCGATGAGCTGGTCGACGATCTTGGTCGCCTCGCGAGTCTCTTGCAGTCGCACCCAGCAGCGCGCCCACGAGTCGCCGTCGGGATGGGTCCAGACCTTGAAGTCGGCCTTGTCCCACGCCATCGGCAGGTTCTGGTCGCGGCGCAGGTCCCAGTCGACGCCCGAAGCCCGGAGGTTGGCACCGGTGAGCCCGTAGGACGTAGCGATGTCGGGTGGGATGACCCCGATGCCGCGGGTGCGGCTCTGGAAGATCTCGTTGCCGAACAGCAGGTCCTCGATCTGGTCGCAGAACTCGCGCAGCTTGCGCATGACCTGCTTGGTCTCGTCGATCCAGCCCTTCGGCAGGTCGTCCTTGAGGCCGCCGATGCGGTCGAAGTTCGGATGGAAGCGGCCGCCGGTGGCGCCCTCGATCAGGTTGAGGACGTACTCGCGGTCGCGGAACGCCAGGAAGACCGGGGTGATGGCGCCCATCTGCACGCCGAGATCGCCGAGGAACAGGCCGACGTTCGCGATCCGGGACAGCTCGAACAGGATCGTGCGGATGTACTGGGCGCGGGGCGGCGCCTCGATCTCCATGAGCTTCTCGGCGGCGAGGATGAACGGCACCTCGTTGGCGAAGCTGCCGAGCCAGTCGATGCGGTTGATCAGCGTCGTGACCTGCGGGAACGTGCGGACCTCGGTGAGCTTCTCGTAGCCCCGGTGCATGTAGCCGGCCACCGGCTCGGCCCAGATGACCTGCTCGCCGTCGAGGCGGGCGACGATGCGTAGCGTGCCGTGCGTGGCCGGGTGCTGCGGGCCGATGTTGAGCGTCATGCCCTCGGTCTCGAGCTCGACGTTCAGCCGCGCGTCGGCCGCCTGCGACGCGATGTAGCTCAGCTGCTGCCGTTCGTTCAGCATGGTCATGATGCGTCTCCGCCGTCGTCGTCGGATTCGGGCATGGGTTCGACGTCGACGATGCCGGGCCACGGCTTGACCATGCGCGACAGCAGCGGGAAGTCCTTGCGGAGCGGGAACCCCTCGAACTCGGTGGGCAGGTAGATGTTGCGCAGGTCGGGGTGTCCGTCGAAGCCGACCCCGAACATCTCGTGCGTCTCGCGTTCGTGCCAGTTGGCGCCGGCGAACTGCGGGATCCAGGTCGGCATCGACATCGACTCGGGCACGTCGGCCTTCACCGTGATGCTGACGTGGCGTTCGATGTCGGTCAGGCGGGCGAGCAACTGGAAGCGGGACTCGCCGCCGGCGTAGCCGCTGGTCATCTCGGGTTGCTCGCCATCGCCCTCCTCGGCCGGGGCGGAGGGGTCGTCCTCGCCCTTGCCGTACGGCGATGGCAGCCAGTCGATCGCCGAGAGGAAGCAGAAGTGCTCGAATCCCTGTGCCTTGAGAGCTGCGCCGGCGATCGCCCAGGCCTCTGCCGACACACGCACCCACAGATCGTCCTGCGGCACGAGGTGCGTGTCGAGCAGGTGCTCGCCGAGGTCGGCGCGCAGCGCGTCGACGATGCCCTCGCGCAGACCGTCGCCCGGGAGCTCGGGGGTCTCGGCGGCCTCGTCGGTCGCCGTGCTGGCGTCGGCGCCGGCGTCACTCAATCGGGCCACCGCCGACGACGATCGGTTCCTGCGGCTCGCGGAGCGCAGCGCATCAAGAACGAGGACATGGGCGCCAAGTGGCGTCACGAGGAGTACACGTCGTTGCAGAAGTCCGCTGCGCTCCGCGAGCCGCAGGAACCGATCGTCGTCGGCGG
>JAAUYD010124849.1_pt1 | contig 22565 bp, 22 predicted proteins | sample 7278101 | NCBI WGS metagenome assembly JAAUYD01 (sample SAMN14350128, study PRJNA611818) | marine sediment metagenome | isolation source: surface marine sediment (0.6m) | place: French Polynesia: Moorea | collected 2018-08
ACATGGCGAACGGTGGCGGTCAGCTCGCGGCCGTCGACGGAGATGACAAGATCGTCTCCTCGCTTCAAGGTGTCAAATTCAAAGGTTTGGCCGCTGGTTTTAACGGTAAATTTCATTATTAATCCTCATGCCACAACGCCCCATAATTTATCTGGCGGCAGGTGAATATTTAAAGAATCACCCGGTTGCAGATGCTCGGGTGAGGTGGTGGTCATTTCCAGGCGAGTTGTGCCGACGGTCAGGGTGATTTGGGTATGTGTGCCGCGGTAAAGGGTTGCCGCGACCGTCGCCGAAACGGTGTTAGTCTGGTCCGGTTTTTGGGCCAGCTCGATGTGTTCGGGGCGGATTGTCAGATGCCTCACCGCTGAGGCTGATGATGGGATTAGCTGGGAGCTGAGCTGCAGCGGGGGAAAATCGGCCGCAAAAAAGCAGCCTGAGCGACATTCTCCGGCGATAAAATTCCGGCCGCCGAAAAAACGAGCAACGGCTGCCGTGCGCGGCCGGTTGTAGAAGGTCTGGGGGTAGTCAAACTGCTGCAGTTCACCGGCGAACATGAGAGCAATTTGATCAGCCATCACCACCGCTTCTTCCTGGTCGTGGGTGACAAAAATGGTCGTCATGTTTAATTCGTTTTGAATCGAGCGGATTAAGAAGCGCATCTCCTCGCGCAGGTGGGCATCGAGATTGGAAAGCGGTTCATCGAGGAGAAGCACGCGCGGTTCAACGATCAAGGCGCGGGCCAGCGCCACTCGCTGCTGCTGTCCCCCAGAGAGGGCTGACGGCTTTCGCTCTCCATACCCGCTCAACTGGACAAAGTCGAGCATCTCGTTGACCCGTTTTTTGAGCACATTTTTGCCGACACCCTGCATTTTTAAACCAAACCCCACGTTGTCGGCCACGTTCATGTAGGGAAAGAGCAGGTGGTTTTGAAATGCCATCACTGCCGGCCGTTTTTCAGCCGAGATGGCGGTCACATTTTGCTCATCAAACCAGATTTCCCCAGCGGTCGGCTCCAGCAAGCCGGCAATCATTTTGAGGGTGGTGGTTTTGCCGCAGCCGCTTGGTCCAAGCAGGGCGGTAATCTGACCGTTGGGGATCGTTAAATCGAGATCTTTGACGGCTGATGTGCCGGCTTCATACTGTTTGGTGAGGTGTTTTAGATAAACGGTGCTCATGGTTGGTAGGGAAAATTTTGCCAGCGATGTACAAGATTACCACTAACGGCCGGCAAAGAGAATACAATTAGACCAAGTTGCTACCCTAACCCCTGTCATCAGGGGGACCGTGAGCGAGGGAAACGCGCCATGAATCTATGTGCCAGTTATCTTGTAAACCTGCATAATGCATCGGGAAAGCATGGGTGCAATTTGAGTAAAAATTAACTCTAGTTGCGGCCTTCATGCGCAGCCGAATAAATCCGGCTGCTAGAGGAACCAAAACCGGATAAACCCGGTTAATTAACGCGATTTTGAAGATTTACTAATCAATGCGGATATGAACCGTCTTCCAAAACAAGCCCGTCATGCCCGCGCAGGCGGGGATCCATCGGTGGCCATCTAATGGATTCCCGCTTTCGCGGGAATGACGATGCGATATCGGTATCTATTTATCAAAACTCAATATCGCGTTTCGGTCCCTTTGGCCGATGAATTTATTCATCGGGAAGTTAAGGTAGCAATTTGAGTTAAAATTTATGCAATTAGGGGAGTTTAGTTTTACGGGGTGAGCGGCAGATATACGCTGAAGGTGGCTCCTTCATTTTCCTGGGACTGGACTAAAATTTCTCCGCCCAGCAGACGGCAAAATTGATCGCTTATCGCCAGGCCAAGACCGGTCCCTTCATATTCGCGGCTAAAGGAGCCGTCCGCCTGCCAAAACGGTTCAAAAAGATGACCCTGCAGGTCGGCCGGAATGCCGATTCCGCTGTCTTTTATTCGAAATTCAATTTGATTGCCCTGGAGGAAAGGAGTGATTTTTAAGGTGACCTGCCCATTTTTTGTAAATTTGGCCGCATTGCCCAGCAAATTGAGCAAGATTTGTTTGAGCTTGATGGGGTCGGTGCGCATTGTGATTGACTCATCAACATCGTTCCAAGTAAATTGATTGCCGTTTTTTTGCATCAGGGGCAGGGCGGTTTGGACCGCATCATCAATCAGATCAGCGACTCTGATCGACTGAATGTCCAGCGAGATCTGATCAGACTCAACTTTGGCCAAATTGAGGACATCATTAATAACCGATAGCAAATGTTTGCCGGCGCTGTGAATGCTGTGGACGTCTCCACACGTTTCTTCAAATTCCGGATGGGATTCCAGATCGGACTGTATGATTTCGCTGTAGCCGATGATTGAGTTGAGGGGGGTCCGCAGTTCATGGCTCATCGAGGCCAAAAAGACGGATTTGGCTTTGGCGGCCGTTTCGGCCGCTTGACGGGCTTCCATCAGCTGAATATTTTGTTCCTGGAGGTGAATTTCTTTAAGGATATGGTCTCGTACCGATCGTTTACGCACGATATGGATCAAGATAGCGACGATCAACCCTTCAAAATACGCAAAATAGAAGTGAGCCCACTGATCGGAGGGCGGGGCGATGGCGGCCAGGCTCAACCAGGCCAGGGTAGTCAGGATATACAGGCCCCCAACCCAGCGCGAAGAAAAAACGGCGAACCCAACGGCCATATTGATTAAAATCAGGTTGGTTGTTTGAAACGGTTGGGCATCAAAGTAAAGATGGACCAGCCCGTTGATTTGGAACAGGGCGAATAAAAAGATCCACAGTTGGTAGCTCAAGCGGTTGAGGGCCGGCCGGGCTTTGGTAATCCGGGACAGTAAAAGAGAGACGATGGACGTTGTGGCCGCCAGCGCAGTCATAATCCAACTGGCTGGAGGGGGCAAAAAGAATTGGTGGGCCACAGCGAGCAGCAAATACACCACAGCTGCGGCCATCGATACCATCTGCAACCCTTTGTAACTGGTTTGCAGCAAACCGTCATGCAGCTCTAAATCAAGCTGCGGGGTTAAGTTTGCCTCAATGTCCGGGTTGTGTTGCTTATTAATTTGCTGACTCATGGTTGTATAACGGTTTTCACACGTGTGCATGAATCTTACGTCATATTGCATTGTTGAGGGTATAGCGAATTGGTATGCGTTTCGACAGAGGAAAGGGTAATTTTAACGCAATCTTTATTTGAAATGCGGATATATGCTCAATTTTTCAATGGAGATTTTTTACCTATACCCGGCCAAAACCGCCTAGTGCTGCATTTTGCCCGGTTAGGTAGCGTGATGTCAAGAGCAAAAAAATGACGGCCGGGGCGATAAAAACCAGGCTCAGCGCTGCCGTAAGGCCGCTGTCGCCGCTCGTTGCAAATGAAAACAGCAAAACCGGTAAAGTTAAGACCTGCCCTCCCCCGATCAGCAGGGTCAAAATATACTGGCTCCAGGAAATGATAAAGGCGAAAAGACCGGCGACCATGATGCCGGGTAAAATGGCCGGGATCGTTACGTAAATCCATACCTGAAGGGGGTTGGCTCCAAGCGAGCGAGCCTGATCCTCATAATCCGGATTGTAGTTGGCGAAGACGCTGCTGAGGATGAGAACCGTGTAGGGGGTGACCGGGATTAGATGAACGAGGATGACCCCTAAGCGGGTATCGGCCAAGCCATAGCGAATAAACATGATGTGAATCCCGAAGGCGGCCGCCAGGGCCGGCACGATTGTCGGCGCCAATATTAAAAATTCAACGACGGTTTTCCCTTTAAATTGATGGAGCCCCAGGGCCCTACCAGCCGGAATCCCGATGAGAATAGATAAAAAGGTGGTCCCAAACCCGATCCAGAGGGAGTTTGCCGTGGCGATCCAAACGCGGGTTTGAGGGGCAAAAACGGTCAGCCACGGTCTGAGGCTCCACTCAGTTGGCAAAACCGCCGGAAAAAACCAGCGGAAGCTAAACGACCAAATCACAAGCGGAACAAAAGGAGCCAGGACCCCCAGGACGATGGCCAATCGCCCCAAATTTTTTAGTGGATTTTTTATCATTGGGTAAGTTCAGAACATTTTCTGATAAAAGTTGTTCCCAGATTTCGCAGATGGCTGCAGATTACAGAGAGAAATCTGTGATAATCTGTGTCAATCCGTGGCTGGTTTTTAATAATGATCCACTTATACGCGTTTGACCGCCTGTTTGGAAAGACGCATATAAAGTAAAACGAGAAAGGTAATGAGGATGGCGATGACGATGCTAATGGCCATCGCCTCCGGCCGGGAGGTCAGATCACTGTCCACATATTTGCGATATGCCAAAACCGGCAAGGCGGATGGAAACCGTTGACCGAGCAAAAACGGCACTTCGAACGCCCCAAACGTAAAGGCGAAGACGAGAATCGAGGAAGACAAAACGGCCGGTCTCAGAAGCGGTAAGGTCACAAAGCGCAGACGCTGCCAGGAATTGGCTCCCAGGGTTCGAGCAACATCCTCAAAATTGTCGCCCAAGGTTTGCAGATTGGCCAGCAAAATGACCCCCGTAAAACACGTCGTTTTCCAAACGTATTCGAGAATGATGCCGATCGCGTAAGGGTCATAAACCAAAGCGGGAAACTCGCCGGTTTCGCGGATCAAACCGGCGAGATAAGCGAGCCGGGCAAACAGGCCGCTTTGTGAAAAAAGAAGCAAAATACCGATGGCGCCCACGAGGTGGGGAATGGGAATATTGAGCTGGAATAAAAAGCGCACCCAGCCGGCCCCCCAAAACGGCCGGCGGAGCAGCAGGGCGCACGCCAGCGCCAAGATGGTAGAAATCCCGGTTGAAGCGACCGCAATCCACAGGGTTAAACCCAGCGACGTCAGGAATACGTCATCCTGAAATAGCTGCCCATAAGCTGCCAGGGAAAACTCGTTTAGGCCAATCACCGGGAGGAAGCCAAAGCTCTGGGTTAAAGCCAACAGCAAGCCTCCCCCAAACAGCAAAATAATCACGATTAGGGCTGGGGCCAGCATAAGTGGGAGTCGCAAACGCACCGGGATTTTTATCATGATCTATTCGCGTAAAACAAACGTCTCCCAGGCGCGTTCGGCCGCCACGCGCCAGTCGGCCTGCAGTTCAGGCAGGCGGAACGGCGCCAGTTCCGCATCTGACAATGTAGCGACACCTCGGGGAAGGTTATTAAAAGCGGTTTGTTGATCGGCGGGCAGCCGGTTGACGTCAACGGCCGGCCGGTCACCCCAGTTTGCGGTGTCCGCTTTGCTGAGCTGGGCTTCGGGTGAGAGTAAGAAGTTGGCTACGACCATCGCGGCCGCTTTATTTGGCGAGTTATAGGGGATGGCCACGTAGTGGGTGTTGGCTAGCGTGCCCTCTTCAAATACAAAGGTGCGGGTGGTTTCGGGGAATTGACCGCTTTCAACCTTGCTTGAAGCCTCGGCCGGGTTGTAGGCCATATTGAACCACACCTCTCCATTGGCAAACAAATCATCATGCTGGGCGTGGCTTTCAGGATAGGTTGACCCATCACGCCATAAAAATGGCTCTATCTCATTTAGCTGTGCCCAGCAGGCCGCCCATGCATCATCAAATACGGCTTGGTCGAAGGGGGTCAGGAATTGTTCGTGCCCACCGGTGGCGTGGTAGCACATGTGCAGCATAAAAGCGGTGCCGGTAAAGTCAGGGGGAGCAGGGTAGGTAAAGCGGCCAGGATTTGCCTGAATCCACTCGATCAAACCGTCCATCGTGGTAGGCGGGTCGGTTATTTTGGCGCTGTCGTAAATCATGACAAACTGCGCTTTGCCGTAAGGGGATTCATAAAAATCGACCGGAAATCCAAGATCGGTATTGACGCTGGCATCATCCCAATTAACAAATTGGCCGCTGGGCAGATCGTCCGCCCACGGGCCGTAGAGGAGGTCACCCTGGCGCATGGTCCGGAAATTTTCTCCGTTGATCCAGATCAAATCAACGGAGCCATCAGAATCGCGGCCGGCCTGTTTTTCACCCAGGACTTTGTTCACCGCATCGGCCGTATCAACAACGGGGACCATATTGAGGGTGATGTCATACTGTTCTTTGAGATTATCGGCCACATAGCCGGTGACCCAGGCGTTGATATTGTCCTGCCCACCCCACATATACCAGTTAACCGTCTGCCCCCGTGCTTCCTCCACCACGTCTTCCCAATTATTGTATGAGGCGGGATCGGTGACTGCACCCTCTTCTCCGCCGATGCAGGCGGTGATGGCGAGCAGCAGGATTACCAGGCTGCTGAATACTTTTTTCATTTTTCTTCTCTTCCTTCTTCTTTGTTCGCCTAGGAATCAAGCTGCTCTTTCAGGACACGATTTGGGTTAAGTTTGTTGAGGTATTGCTGGGCTGAGTGTGGCTGGTAAGCTGGCATCGATTCCCTAGTGTTGGGCTTTTAATTCATTAGGTGACACACAAAAGAGCACACTTGTCATTTCAAGTGCGCTCTTTATAAGTGAGATCTGTTATTTAATCGGTAACTTGAACAACCGGGTAAAAAGCTACGTGATCTTTTATTTCTTTGGCCGCATCTGACGGGTTTGGATAATACCACGCCGCATTACTGCTTTTATCACCATTGGCGACGAGGTCATAATAGCTGGCTGTGCCTTTCCAGGGACAAACCGATGTTCGGGAAGATTCCTCAAAAAATTCGCGTTTGACCGAATTGGGGGGAAAATAGTGATTTCCTTCAACAACAACGGTGTCTTCACTTTCGGCAATGACCTGACCATTCCAAATTGCTTTCATAATAACATCTCTCCTCAAAAGTTTAATTTTTTAGCTGCTTTATCGCTTTTCGCGGATTGATCTTTGGATGGTATAAACTTTAAAAATCTTACATCAAAATTTTATTAATATATTAAACTCGCGTCCCTTTTTATAAATACTTAAATCGTTAACTCAAGTTGCTGCCTGACCTTCCCGATAAATTTATTCATCGGCCAAAGAGACCAAAGCCGGAATTTGAAGATTTACGAATAAATGCGGATTAGAATCACCCTCCAAAACAAGCCCATCATCCTGGCCCCCGTCTTCACGGGGGTAAACGACGGCGGGGATTCACCGGTGGCCATCCAATGGATTCCCGCGAAAGCGGGAATGACGCTACTGTATCGGACTTGATTTAAATCGTTAGCAAAAATTTCGTGTTTAGCTTTAAATCTTAGGGCAAAATCTTGACATCCACAGATTTTTCTTTATAGTTCAGCAAAATTGCATATAGCTAACCACTTATATCCAGAGAGGTGGAGGGAACGGCCCAACGAAGCCTCAGCAACCGCCGCGAATGGCGCGGAAATGGTGCTAATTCCGTCAGAGAACAACTCTGAAAGATACGAGCGGAAACCCGTTGTCACCTTTTTTGGTGACAACATCAAGCCAAACTCTCGAACCCTCTGGTCCATATGAATCCATATGATCTGAGGGTTTTTTGTTGGTTGATTTGATCGGCCGGGAATGGCGCCTCCTGTACCGCCCGATCAATCAGAAATGTGAAGTGGTCAGCGGTGCAGACAATCAAATTTATCAATTTAATTTTAGGAGAGAGAAAATGACCCAAAACAGTGAACGACAGTTAGGTTTTACGACCCGGCAGCTGCATGCCGGTCAGGTTCCCGACAGCACCACCGGCAGTCGGGCGGTGCCGATTTATCAAACGACCAGTTTTCAGTTTAATAACACCGAACACGCGGCGAACCTCTTCGCCCTGCAAGAGTTGGGGAACATTTACACCCGCATCATGAATCCCACGACCGACGTTCTGGAGCAGCGCGTGGCTGATTTAGAGGGCGGCGTTGGGGCTTTGGGATCCAGCTCCGGTCATGGGGCGCAAACGATGGCTATTTTGACCCTCTGCCAGGCCGGTGATCATATCGTGTCGAGCAGCCGCCTTTATGGTGGAACGTATAATCAGTTCAACTATACCTTCCCCCGCCTGGGGATCGAGGTCACCTTTGTTAACCCGGGCGACATCGAGGGGTTTGAGAAGGCGATCCGGCCGAACACCAAAATCATCTATGGGGAAACGCTGGGCAATCCGGATATCACCGTCTTTCCTTTTGAGGAAGTAAGCGCCATTGCCCGGGCCCATCACATTCCTCTGATGATCGACAACACCTTTGCCACCCCTTACTTAAACCGGCCGATCGAGTATGGGGCCAATATCGTCACCCACAGCACCACCAAATTTATCGGCGGTCACGGCACCACCATTGGTGGCATCATCGTCGATGGGGGCAACTTTGACTGGACCAGCGGCCGTTTTCCCAATTTCACCGAGCCGGATCCCAGCTACAACGGGCTGCGCTATGCAGATTTAGGCGCACCGGCGTTTATTCTCAAGGCCCGAGTGCAAATTTTGCGTGATATCGGTGCCTGCCAGGCGCCATTTAACTCGTGGACCACGCTTCAGGGGCTGGAAACGCTGAGTTTGCGTATGGATCGGCACGTGAGCAATGCTCAGGCGGTGGCCGAGTTTTTGCAGAATCACAGCGATGTTGACTGGGTTTCCTATCCTGGTTTAACCTCACACCCGGATTACGAGCGGGCGAAGAAATACCTGCCCAAGGGACCGGGGGCGATTCTCGGCTTTGGCATCAGCGGCGGCCGGGCGGCCGGGGAAGATTTTATCAACAACCTCAAGCTGCTGAGCCATGTAGCCAACGTGGGTGATGCTAAAAGTTTGGCCATCCACCCGGCCAGCACGACCCACAGCCAGCTCAGTGAGGAAGAGCTGACCTCAGCCGGGGTGACGCCGGACTTTATCCGTCTCAGCATTGGGATCGAAGATATCGAAGATATTTTGTGGGATCTCGATCAGGCGATCACCTTGGCGGTCGGCCGTAAATCGGTGGCCACGGCCGATTAGCGACATGAGTTTTTCCAAGCAGTCTGTGGGATTGGTACCCCAACAAACGTTTACCTTCGCCCAGGAAGAACCGTTCTCTCTAGAGAGCGGGGCTTCCCTGGGGCCGGTGACGTTGACGTACGAAACGTACGGCCGGTTAAACGAGGCCAAAACCAACGCGATCTTGGTTTGCCATGCCCTGACCGGCAGCGCTCATGCGGCCGGTTATCACAGTGAAGAGGATGCCAAACCGGGCTGGTGGGACGACTGTATCGGGCCGCAAAAGGCGTTTGATACCGATCGTTTTTTTGTGATTTGCAGCAACGTCATTGGCAGCTGTTATGGCTCCAGCGGACCCACCGAGATTGATTTAAAAACCGGCCGGCCATATGGTCTTTCATTCCCGGTCGTGACGATTGGCGATATGGTGCGGGCCCAGCGCCGCCTCATCGACTCGATGGGGATTGATCGACTCCTGTGCATCGCCGGTGGGTCGATGGGCGGCATGCAGGTGCTGGAGTGGGCTGCCCGCTATCCTGAGCGGCTGCTTGCGGCTATTCCGATTGCCTCAACCGCTCATCACAGCCCAATGTTGATCGGCTTCAGCGAGGTCGGCCGTCAGGCGATTTATGCCGATCCCTTTTGGAACGGCGGGGATTATCACGAAAGTGAGCAAAAACCGGATGCGGGATTAGCCGTCGCCCGCATGGTGGGGCATATCACCTATCTGAGCGATGCTTCGATGCAGCGAAAGTTCGGCCGGCGGCTGCGCAGCCGGGAAAAATACGGCTATGAATTTCAAACCGAATTTGAGGTGGAGAGCTATCTCAAATACAACGGCAGCAAATTTACCCGCCGTTTTGACGCCAACGCTTACCTGTATATCACCAAGGCGATGGATTACTTTGATTTAACCCAGCCTTCCGGTTCGCTGGCCGCCTCATTCACGCAATCGGCCGAGGTTAAATACCTGGTGATCAGCTTCACCAGCGACTGGCTTTATCCGAGCTATCACAGCAAGGAGCTGGTGCGGGCGTTGCACGCGGTTGGCGCTGACGTTACCTATCTCGACATTGAAAGCTCGTGGGGGCACGACGCCTTTCTATTAGAAGTGGAAACGATGACCCGCTTGCTAAAAAGCTATCTCGAACGCCTTTGTCGCGAGGCCGGTCTCGATATTGCGGCCGAAGACGACCAAATTGCCGATGGCGAGGTGTTTTAACCGCCATGATTTTGCGCAGCGACCTTCAAGTCATTGCTGAAATGGTGCCGGAGCAGGCGCGGGTGCTGGATCTTGGCTGCGGAGATGGAGATCTGCTCGACTTTTTGGTGCGTCAGAAGCGGGTAAAGGGGAGCGGCATCGAAATCAGCGAGGCCGGGGTGATGGCCTGCGTGCGGCGTGGCCTGAGCGTGCGACAGGGATACCTGCAGGAAGGGTTAGCTGATTATCCGGATGGGCTGCTGGATGTGGTGGTTTTGAGCCAGACGCTGCCGTTTTTGAGCCGGCCGGGAGAGGTGCTGCAGGAGATGCTACGCGTGGGGCAGCAGGCGGTGGTGAGTTTCCCCAACTGGGGGTACTGGCGCTGCCGGCTTGAATATCTGGTGAACGGCCGGGTACCCCAAGCCCCGGATTTTGAGCAGCGCTGGGATGACGATCGGCGCTGGCAGTGGTTTACGGTGGCCGATTTTGAGGATTTATGCCGTACACTGGGTGTGACCATAGAAAATAAGGTGTTTTTATCCGGCAACTGGCGGATCGACTGGGGTGAAAATTGGCGCTCCCGCACGGCGGTGTACCGACTGGGGAACTAGCATTTTAGCACGGCGCAGTGCGCCTCTTAGGTAATTGGCAAAAAATGTGTCAAGCCCCGTTAGAGTCTGTTGTCAAAGTCAGATGGCTTTCGCTAAATCGCTAAGAGGGCCGGAGGTCCGGGCTGAACAGCTAAGAGGTGCGCAGCGCCGATCTTCTCTGTAATCCTACGTATTTACTATTCCCTAAAATTTTTTATGATGAAGGTAGTTGGTTGTTCAAACAGCCAGTTAAAAGCGAACAATTTACACCTTTGGAGGTAAAAAATGGCGGGAAAATTTGAATTAAAGGTAGCAAAAAACGGGAAATACCACTTCTCATTAAAAGCCAGCAACGGACAGATCATATTAACCAGTCAAATGTATGCGTCGAGGGCAACGGCAGCCAACGGCATCAGTTCGGTTAAAACCAATGCACCATTAGATGGGCGTTATGAGCGGAAGAATTCTGAAAGCGGCAAGCCGTATTTTGTACTCAAGGCGGCCAACGGCCAGGTGATCGGCAACAGCCAGATGTATGACAGCGAAAAATCCCGCGACAACGGGATACAGTCGGTCATGAAAAACGCTCCGGATGCGGCGGTCGTAGAAGTATAATGGTTTTTGGTTTCTCTAGCGGCTGTTTGTTTGCCCAACAAGGCCGTAACAGAGGTTAAACTATAGATAAGCCGACAGGCTTGACGTCGAGTTTATGCTATAATTCCCGGCGTGAAAATCGGTTTTAAACCAATAAAAATTGAAACACTTGGGGCGGCCGCCATTTTTGCAGTGGCGGCCGCTATGTTTTTGCCAACATTTTACTGGGGGCTTGCCTGTGGTCACGATACCGAAGCGCATTTTTATCGGGTTGCTCAACTCGTATTAAACATTCAAAATGGACATCCGTTCCTGTTGTGGAGCCCCGACCTCCTGCGTGGCTATGGTTATCCCATCCTCGGCCAATATGCTCCGCTGTCGTACTGGCTGATCGCCCTGCTTAATCTGACCGGCATTCATCTATCAGCCTCATTTCGCGTTTTTATCTTCATCACCCTCTTTTTTTGTGGATGGGGTGGCTACCATCTCGGCCGGCGGTATTTATCAACGGCCGGGTCGTTTATTGTGGGGTTGGCCTACATGTTTGCCCCTTATCTGATTTACAACAGCACCGAGCGCGGCGCATTTCCCGAGCTGTTGGGGCTGATGCTGCTGCCCTGGGTTCTGGCCAGCTTTGACGCCCTGCAAACCAGACGGTCGCTGCAAACATTTACGCGCAGCGTCTTGCTGTTTACCCTCCTCGTCCTCAGCCACAACGTCATTCCTTTTTTGGCGGTGCCTACCATTGGCATTTTGTGGATCGCGCGCGGTTGGGAAAATGGAGAGCTGCGCAATCACACCATAAATTATATTTGGCCATCCCTGCTCGTCGGCGTGTTCGCTTTTGTCCTCACTCTTTTTTACTGGCTGCCAGCCATCGTTGAGCTTCAGGTAACCCATTCGCGGGGGGAAGCCGGTCAAACCCTGCACAGCTGGAGCTATTACGGCGAACATTTTATCCCCCTGTCCGAGATGGTGCGCATGCCCGATGAACCGGCCGATTCAAACCTCAATAACCCACCGTTGACCCGGACCATGGGGATGGGGCAGGCGATTTTGGCTGTCGTGGGGATGGCCGCCCTCTTGTGGCTCGATCATCGTCGAAAGTCGCTGCTGGGCTGGGTGCTCATAGGCACTCTGGCGATATTTTTGGCCACTTCCGCCTCTGATTTTCTCTGGCAAGCACGGCCGCTGCCCACCTTTATCCAGCTGCCCTCCCGCCTGCTGGGTTTATCCAGCCTGGCGGCGGCGATTTTGGCCGGTTTTGCCGTTGATGGTTTGATCAAAATCAATACCGCTTTTTTCTCTTCCCGCTGGCGCCCGATCGCCCGTTGGATAATCGTCTTTCTGTGTGGCCTGATCGTGACTGTTTCCGGATGGCCGTGGCTGTTTCCCCAATATTGTTCTTTCCCAGTGAATCCCGATGCGTTGGGCATCGTTCAGGCCACGCGGTGGGAGGAGTCCGGCAGAGTAATCAGCTGGGGTGGGGCAGCTTCTGGAGAAACCCTGCCGGTTTGGACAACAGCGCTCCCCCCGGCCGATCAGCTTTTCGCTGATTATGAAGCGGATGTGCCTCCTCAGCGGTTGGTGATCGAGGACGGGATGGTGCTGGAAACGTGGGAACCGGCCATCGCTGGCGATGTGTATCAGCTGCAGGTCGAACAACCGGCCGTCATAACCTATCAGGCCCTCTATTTCCCCGGCTGGCAGGCGTGGATTAACGGCCGTTCAGCGACGATCAACCCCAGCGAGCCGCATGGTTTTATGACGGTTGAAATCGAAAGCGGATTGTCCGAAGTTGAATTTCGGTTTCTTCCAACGCCGCTGCGGATAACAACCGGCGTTATTAGCCTGATCGCCCTGGCCGGCCTGCTGTTTTTGCTGGGGAGGGGTGCCATCAAAGGGCGGGAGGTTGAGGCAACACCGCAAACCGATCAGTCGTTATCGTTTGTGGCCCTGCTGGGCATAACAATTTGCTTTTTGCTGATCCGAATGGCGATTAACCTGATTGATACCCCTATTCGGGCCGACCGGCTGGTTGATGGACAGCTGCAGATGGTCGATCAATCCACCAACATCCCGTTTGACCAGGAGTTTATGCACCTCGGTTACAGCGGTCCCGCGGTGGTTCAGCGTGATGAGCCATTTGAGGTGGTGCAGTATTGGCGGCCGCTTGACAGCATCGGCGTACCCTATGGGTTTGGACTGCGCGTGGCGGATGACAAGGGGCGGGTATGGAGCGTTGAACCAGAGCTGCCGTCGCGGCCGTTTACACACACCGGATTTAACAGCCGTATCGGCTGGCAGACCGATCAGTATTTACGCGACGGCTATATTTTGTCGCTCGTACCCGGCATCCCGCCAGGTGAATACTGGCTGGAGGCGGAGGCGTTTCAGCGACACGTTGCGTTTGCCCTGACCCCCGAATTTAGTCAGGGGGTTGATCCATCCAAAGCGCGAATTGGCAAAATTGTCGTTGAAAGCGGCCGCCGCGAGCGCACCGTCGATTGGCAAATCAATCAAAACAGCCCGGTCGAAGTAAATTCGGCATTGTCATTAATTGGCTGGTCGGTCCCCGAGTCGATTGTTTGGAAACCGGGGGACCGCTTTAGCGTCGATCTGTTATGGCGAAGCGATCAATCGCTGTCGGATGATTTGCAGGGTCAGCTGCTGGTGCTGGATGGGGCGGGCGATGTGCTCGTCGATTATCCCTTTTCCCTGGGTGGTGAATCGTATGGCACGAGTCTCTGGCAGCGCAACCGGCCGATTCGCGACCGCCTGCGCTGGCCGCTGCCGCCTGATCTTCCCAGCGGGAGTCACCCGGTGGTAGTCGAAGTGGATGGCCGGCGGGTTGATCTAGGGCGGATCACGGCCGAAGCACCGGACCGGCTTTTTGAGCCGCCGGCGGTGGCCCAACCGGCCGATGAGTGGCTGCAAATTGCTACGCTGCTGGGTTATGATCTAGAGTTTTTAGATGATGGGCAATCGCTGCTTTATTTGACGTGGCGGGTTGAAGAAGAGACCTCGACTCCGTATCGGGTCTTTGTCCACGTGCGAAATGCGGCAGGTGAGATGATCGCCCAGGCGGATGGGGTTCCGGCCGAATGGACCCGGCCGACAACCGGCTGGCTCGCTCGGGAGTATCTCGTCGATCGCTATCGCCTGTCGCTGACGGCCGGCGAGTGGGAGGGCACGACGATCAATCTCGGTTTTTACAACCCATCAACCGGTGAGCGGCTGGCAGAGGTAACGCTGGAGGAAGTAAACCGCTAGGCCAGCATGGCCCTTTCGTAGGCTGCCTTTTGCTGTTCGACGGCCGCAACAACGTTGCGCATTAAAATGGAGAGGGTGACCGGGCCGACGCCACCGGGAACAGGGGTTATCCAGCCGGCCACCTCGTGAGCGCTGCCAAAATCAACATCACCCACGGTTTTGTTTTTTGCGTTTCCCGCATCATCCACAACTTCAACCTGGTTGATGCCGATATCGATTACGGCCGCACCCGGTTTGATCATATCCCCGGTGATTAATCCCGGTTTGCCGACAGCCACAAAAACGGCGTCGGCGCGGCGGGTATGGGTGGCCAGATTGCGCGTGCCGTGATGGCAAATGGTGACTGTTGCCAGCTCAGCCATCAGGTGCAGCCCCAGCGGTTTACCGACAATTTCCGAATGGCCGACAACAACTACTTCGAGCCCGCGCAGTTCCAGGCCGGTCGATTTGAGGATTTCCACTGAGGCTAGTGATGTACAGGGACCGAGCACAAAATCATCATAGACCACTTTGCCGATATTGGTGGGATGCATTCCCTCAACGTCTTTGGATGGGGCAATGGCGGATTGAACGTCGCCCAGATCGATGTGGCGGGGGAGCGGCCGCTGCAGGATGATGCCGGTGACTCGTGGATCGACGTTCATGGCCCGAATGGCTGCCAGCAGTTCACGAGTAGAAATTTCATGCGGATACCGTCGATTTTCAAATTCGATCTCTAATTTTTCGGCGACTCGCTGCTGATTGCGAATATAGAGGCCGGCGGCCGGGTTGTTGCCCACTTCAAGAGAGGCCAGACGGGGAATCCAGCCCGCCTTGCGCAGGGTTGCTGCCCGCTGCTTGATTTCGGCCCGTATCGGCCGGCTGACTTCGCGCCCTTTAATGATTTTGTGTGACATAATCGTTTATCGATTTTTTTTACTTTAAAGCAAACACAATTTTTAGTGCTTCGTCTATTTGTTTCATCATGAAGGGTGAAACCGATCCCCTGAAATTTAGCAGGCGGTAACGATGGTCGATCGGACGTGTCTGCAAGCAGTCAGCCACTGATTTTTTTGTCAAACCGTTTCTTGAATCCGGATTGAGCACCACATTGGTTCGAATCCGCTCTTTTTTAGGGCTCCAGCCGGAAATGGGGACGACCTGAACAATGGGTACGCGTTCATTATAGGTGTTGTTGGTTACAACGATACACGGCCGGATTTTTCCGGTTTCAGAACCTTTTGTAGGATTTAAGTGAACATTGATAATCATCCCCCGGCGAAGCTCATTCATTCTGGCCAATCCTGAATGCTATCTTCCACCCATTCTTTTGCTTCATCGTCTGTATCGTAAATTTCAGCATACAGTGCGGCCGATTCTTTTAGAACACGTAATTCCACTTCCTCTTTAAACTGTTCGAGGGCGGCACGAACCAGTGAGCTTTTATCTTTAAACCCCAGGTCTTTATAGGTATTTACGAATTGGATTAATGAAGGCGTTAGACTGAATTTTGCTTGTTCCATGAAGAACCTCGTGTAGGCCAAATTTGGACCTTAAAACAGGGCCTAATTATAGGGCCTTGCTAAGATATTGTCAAACTACTCACCCCACGAATCCCTGAGAACGCGTTCCCAGTTGCCGCCCATGATCAAATTGATATCGGCCGGATCATATCCTTTTTCTTTGAGTTTTTCCCCGATTTTTGCGAGGTCGGCGATGGAATCCAGCTCGACCGGGATATCCTGCTGGCCAAAACCGCCGTCAAAATCGGAGCCGATGCCGACGTGATCGGCCGAGCCCAGAAGCTGGCAAACGTGATCGATGTGGGCCACGACATGATCGAGAGTGACCAGCTCTTTGCGCTCCCCCTGAACGTGGTTTTTGCGCAAAAAGGGGTTGGCCAGAACGATGCCCACGACCCCGTCCCGCTCCCCAAGCAGGCGGATGTGGTCATCGGTCAGATGGCGCTGCCCCCACTGCGGAACGAGACGGCGGCAGTTGCTGTGAGTGGCCACGATCGGACCGTCATACCGTTCGAGCGCCTCCTGCACGGCCGTTTCGCCCAGGTGGGTCAAATCGAGGATAAAACCCAGATCGGTCATGACCTCCAGAAGCTCAAATCCTTCTTTGGTGAAGCCGTGGCGGGTGCCGCGCCACGCCCCGGCCGCATAGCGGGTGTCGTCCCACGCCGGGCCGATTACCCGCAGACCGCGCTCCCACCACTCTTCCAGCTCCTGCGGGTGGCGTATCGGATCCGCTCCTTCCATCGACGGGACGAGGCCCAGGAGGGGTTTCTCCTGCTCCTGGCCGTTTTTCACCTCATCCAGGCTGGCAATATCGCCGACCAGGCGAATGGACGGGGTTTCATCGGTCAGGCGGCGATAGTAATCGAGCTGCTGCCCTGCTTTGGCATACGCTTCATCGGCCGTGCGGTAGAACATTGTTTTGGCCGGGGGGTCTTTTTTGCGCTGGGCCGGCCGGATGAAGATGGTGGCGAAAACCAGGCCGACGTTTCCCTGTCGCAGCTCGGGAAACGTCACTGTGGCCACCCCATCTTTGAGCGGCTGGTGCGTTTCGTGCTCGCGTAAATCGGCCAGGCTGGCGAAGAGATCGCGGCCGTTTTCCAGGGCGCTGTGTGCCAGATCGAGGTGGGCGTCAATGATCATAAGCCGGTTTCCAATTCGAAGTCATAATCATCTTCACGAAATAATTGAATGTAGTTGTGATAAATAAACCGGCGATTGCGAGTCTGGCCGGTAATTTCTTGCAAGATATCGATGTCAACCAGCCGAGAAACCAAACTATTAGCAGCTGCATAAGTTGTACCGGTTAAGTCTCTAACTTCGTTTACTGATAAAATTGGATGCTCGTAAAGGAACTCAAGAACTCGTTGTCCGTTTCCTGCAACACGTCCAAAATGATCCAAAATCGCTTTTCGATGGATTTCTCTTAAATTCAGCACATTCCGAACTGTATCTGTAGCTTGTCTACTGACCTGAATGATGCCCTTTAAAAAAAAGGCTATCCATTCTTCCCAGGAACCATTGTCTCGAATAGATTGAAGCTGATCATAATATTGCTGACGATGCTGCTTGAAATAATGAGAAAGATAAAGCACAGGTTTTAATAACACTTTTTCTTCGCACAGTAGAAATGTGATTAACAATCGCCCGATACGACCATTTCCATCTAAAAATGGATGAATGGTTTCGAATTGAGCATGAGCCAAGCCAATTTTTACAAGCAAAGGTAAATTTGTTTCGCTGTGTAAGAAAGCCTCTAGATCTGAGAGGCAACGTTGGACCTCATGTGGAGGTGGTGGAACAAAAATGGCTTCTTTTAAGGTGCAACCAGCAGGCCCAATCCAGTTTTGACTTCTCCGTAATTCACCTGGCGTCAAATGTTCTCCACGAACCCCTTGTAATAGCTCACTATGTATTTCGCGAATTAGTCGAACACAAACAGGTAATTCATTGAGCCGGAGCAGGCCATAATTCATAGCGCGCACATAATTAATTACCTCATCCACGTCCTGAGGCAGACCCGGCGAAAATATTTTCGCTTCAGCAGCTAAGACATCCTGCAGTGAACTTTGTGTACCCTCAATTTGGCTGGATAGAACCGCCTCTTTTCTAACATACATGAAGACAAATAAATCTGGATTTGGAAGGGTTTGGATTGAGCCATCTAGTCGTCCCATTGCCAGATTTGCTTCAGATAATAGGGAATACAGTTTTTCGCTGATCTTTAGTGGTGGATTGGGGGGTAGAGGGGCCGGTATAAAAGCGCGATAATTTGTAGGTTGGGTCAAATACTGACCTGCACGCGTTGAAGCCATAATTTAAGTTTCGTATTATCGCTAAGATATAATAAGGACAAAAATACAGTGTATATTATAGGTAGCCTATAATATACACTGTATTTTAACCCATGTAAAAGGCTACCTATAATAAAAAGAATAACTTTTTTTAAACTGTAAGCTATTTGATAAGCTCTCGCAACGTCGCCAGATTGACCGGGTCCATTTCGGTTTTGTTTCCTTCGTCATCCTCTTCGGTTTTGGGGGTTTCGAGATGCGCCGGGTGATCAGCCCAACGAGGATCGTTGACAAAGCAGGCAAACCCTTCACTGCCGATAAACCCCTTGCCGATGTGCTCGTGTCGGTCGCGGCGGGTGCCCAGGTCGTATTTGCTGTCGTTAAAGTGGAAGCATTTGATGTGATCGAGGCCGATGACGCGATCAAATTCGGCCATGGTGGCGTCGTATGCCTCCTGGGTGCGGATGTCGTACCCGGCCGTGAAGACATGACAGGTGTCAAAACAGACGCCGACCCGCGGGCCGCCTTCGATGTGCTCGATCAGGTAGGCCAGATGCTCAAATTTGTAGCCGAGGTTGGTGCCCTGCCCGGCCATCGTCTCTAAACAAATGACCACCTCGGGGGCGGAATCGGCCGTTTCAGCCAGCGCTCGCCTGATCCCTTGAGCGATTTTGGCCAGGCCGGTCTCTTCCCCGGTTTTCATGTGTGAGCCGGGATGCATGACCATCAGCTTCAGGCCAACCTGGGCTACCCGGTTAATTTCATCGACTAGTGAATGATATGATTTTTCCCACTTGTCCTCTTCCGGCGATCCCAAATTCATCAGGTAGTTGGCGTGGACCACGTTGGGGTAGATGGTCGCTGCATATTCGGCCGCTGTTTCTTTAAACGCCTGGGCGTCTTTTTCGCTGATCGGTTTGGCCTGCCAGCGCCGATTGCTCTTCGTATAGAACATCAGGGTGTCAGCCCCAATTTCCTGGGCGTTAACAAAAGCATTGGTCAGCCCCCCGGAAACGCTCACTTGTGCTCCTAATCGCATATCACCTCGATAATTGCTAATTACTAATTGTCAGTTGCTAATAGCTATAAATGGTTAAAGGTTACTAGTTATTGGTTATTGGAATATTGGTTTATTAGTATATTTGGTTGAGTAAGGTTCAATCGTAAATCGTATTTCGTAAATCCGATCTCATTCTTCCATCCATCCCGGCCGTGGTTCAGAAAAATAGCCCAGCGACTCATATTGATCGAGATGGTAAATTGTGTCGCCGTAAAGACGCCAGATCGGTTTTCCGGCTAAATCCACAACCTGATGATTGGCGCGATCCAGCCGGCCGGTGAGCTCCCAGTCGAGGGTATACAGCTCATCTCCCTTGAGATAAGCGAAAAGTTCACCTTTTTTGCTAATTAATCCACGGATCATAACGATATCGGGTGTTGGGTGTTGGGTGTTGGGTTTTAGGTATTGGTGGTATTAAAAGCCGGATAGTCGTTGAAAACAGGATACAGGAACGGCTAAAAAACCAATACACCAATAACTAATACACTAATAACCAATATACCAATAAACCAATAACTAATACACCAATAACCTCATACACTAACAACCCAATTACGGTTACTCTCCAGGAATGACATACGTCGCCCGCACCGTTCCTTCTGAATCAAGAAGGGAAACCGTTTCATTCGGGGACCAAACCGCGTTTTCTAACCCCCAGTACAGCTCAAGCGGGGTACTCACACCGGTTTCCGTGTGGAGCAAAATACCGGCCCCATCACCAAAAAGCGTCACCTCGCTAAACACATACTCAAACCCTTGCTGATCAACCACCTTCCAATTTTGCAGGGCGATCGCCCCGCTGCCCTTGTTGATAATCGAAACCGCTTCATTGGGTAAATCATCTACCCCGATCACCTCCCGAATTTCGATGATGACCTCACCACTGGCTAAAGGTTCTGTCGGAATCGGGGTGGGGGCAAATTGGGCATCCTGCGTGGGGGTGGGGGTTGGTTCAGGTTCGACATACCCACCGATGGGGATGATAATTTCTTCGCCAACAGAGATGATATTGGGGTCTGTGCGGCCGTTGGCGCGCAAAATGTCGTCAACTGTAACCCCATAAATCGTGCTAATTTGCCCTAACGTATCTCCGGGGGCGACGATATGGACAAAAATTTCTGGCGTGGGAGTCAGCGTTGGCGTTTCTGTTGCCGGTGGTGGCTGATCGGCCGGAATGGTTGGGGTGATCAAATTGTTGTTTTCATCGAGCAGAGGCGATCGTTCGACAATGATGGCCTCCTCCTCCGGTTGACGATTATTCCACCAAAAGAGAATCGCCAGAACCACGATGGCTGAGACGACGACGTTGAGCATGATATATGGCAGCATTTGGCGAAACGACACAATTATCCCTCGGTTTAAATGATAAGTTGACCCATTTTACGCACGCTCAAGGATTGGGGCCAATGAATAGCAAAAAGGTAATAGTCAATTGCCAAAGGCTAGGTTCTGTTGCCATTTACTTCAATATGATGATTCATCCTCAATTTGGCGATATTTTCTATCGCCGTCGATTAAAACCGACGGCTAACGGGTTGGTTACCCATCAGGTCAGGCTCTTTAGCCCCGCATTTTAATGCGGGGGTGAAGAAATATCCCACTAGTCAACACAACCTAATGTTGGGATTGGAGATGAGCCGTATCGCTAAAACGGAGCAGTGTCCAGCGGCCGTTTTTGACGCGCCACTCCGTGATCGATGTGTTTTCGGCATGCAGATGGGTTTCTGTTCCGGGGCGAGGAATGTTAAATTTTACCACCAGCGAGGCGGCGATAAACCCGCCATGGGTGACGACAGCCACCGTTTGATCGGCGTATTGTTCAGCCAGTTGATCGAGGGTGAGCGTGACCCGTTTTGAAAACGCCAGCCAGCTTTCCCCCTCAGGAGCAAACGGCCGTTCAGATTCAATCGTCATGTCAAACCAGCCGAAGCGGTCGCGAAATGCTTCCCAGGTTAATCCATCCGCCTGACCCGGCCGCAACTCCTCAAAATTTTCATCTTTGGTTAAGTTTACGTGGGAAATTGACGGCTGCAGGATTTCCGCCGTTTGCACCGCTCTAAGGATCGGGCTGGTGATAAACTGGTTGACGTCACCCCATTCGCCGGTTTGATGGAGACGATTGCGCAGCCGCTGTGCCTGCTCAATCCCTGCGGCCGTTAACCCCTGACAGCCGCGGCGGCCGGCAACCAAACGTTTATCCGAGTGAACCGAGCGGCCGTGGCGGATCAAAAATAAATGCATAATCAGGCTGTTGATTCCCCGGCCGCGTTACGTTTCAGATTCCTCAACGCGGCGTGCCTTTTTGTTGGCCTGCATTAGCTCGATGAGCTCCTGGGTGCGATTGCGGCGCTGCAAATTGAGCAGCAAATGGCGCACCTTCTTTTGCTTGCTGCCCAATCCTAATCGCTCCCAATCTATTTCCAAATCGGCCACCATGCGCTCGATATCTTCTATACTATAGAAAGCGAGTAGATAGCGGCGCAGGATCGTGGGAGGGGTGCCAGCGTGTAAATTTTCCAGCCTGGGGAAATGATCGGGGGGCACCGGCGTGAGTATGCGCTCGATCGCCAGGGCCAAATCGGCCGTTTGCTCCCGTTCCACCGCCGTATTAATTAAATTGACAATCGTTTGGCGCATATCGCCCGTCAAGGCCACCACATCATTTTCAGCGAGCTCCATGTCAAAAATCAGATCGAGAACATCACCCGGACTCAAATTAAAGCGAATTTGGTCGTGGAGCAGCTGCAAATCATGGGCCGAAGCCTCGCGAGCCATCGAAACCGCCCGCTCAGATATATCTTGAATTTCAGTCGGCCGACGCTCACCGGCCGTGGCGATCTGGACCTGGGTGGAGATCACCTCAGCGGCCGGCAGGGCGTTGGTCACATATGGCGAAAGGATGCCCCACAGCCAAATAGCCGCCCCGGCCAGCAAAACCCCGTTGATCACCCAAAACCAGGGACCCAGAGAAAGGATCATTTCCTGGCGTCCAAAAATATTGAGAATCGTGTTCAGCAGCACAGCGCCGGACACGGTCAGCAGCCCGATGCCCCAAAACAATTTGGAGCCGCGGATAAACATGACAAAAAAGATTCCGATGATGATTAATTGAATAACAAGCCCGAAAATCATGGTGAGAATTTTAGCACTGACGACGGAGAAGAGACAAGAGACCGGAGACTAGAGACCAGAG
>JAAUYD010197145.1_pt1 | contig 22563 bp, 19 predicted proteins | sample 7278101 | NCBI WGS metagenome assembly JAAUYD01 (sample SAMN14350128, study PRJNA611818) | marine sediment metagenome | isolation source: surface marine sediment (0.6m) | place: French Polynesia: Moorea | collected 2018-08
GCGGCTGGGTCTCGTGGATCGGCGGCTCACGATCCGGGAGTTCCTCGGACGGCGGCTCTTTGCGTTCCGACAGCCGTTGCCCGACCTCTGGCGCCGCTACTACGAGCGGCGTGTGGTGACCCGGAGGATTCCCCAGAGTCCGCACCACTCGCTTCGATACGCGTACTGATCAGAAGCGTTCAGGCGAGGTCACAAGAGGCGTGCAGTCGCGAGACCACATTCCTCGGGACACAACCTAGGCCGTTCCACGCAGCAGGATGCACCCCGTGGCCCGAACCCCACGGATCTCTTCGGACTTTCGCGAAGCGCACCCTCAAGTTCATCTGACCCCGCGTCGAATCGCCTTTCGTGCGCTCTTGGATCGGCTCGAGTCTGGTGACCCTCGTTCTGTGCTTCTGCGCCGGGGTCGCGACTGCGGACGAGGCTCTGCTACTGCAGAAGCTCGACGCGCAGGAGCGGCTGATCCAGGACCTCACCCAGCGCCTCGAAGACCTGGAGCGCGAGCGGGCCGACGAGGCCCCCCCGGCCTCGTTCTTCGAGTCCGACGAGGAAGTGAACGTCGGCGTCTTCGACGCCATCCAGCTCGACCTCGGCGGCTTCCTCACGCAGACCTTGACGCTGGCGAGTGGTGACGAGAACACCGAGCTGAGCCCGAACCAGACGCTCCTCGAGCTCCTGCTGCGCGCGAACGTCACGGAGCGCACCTCGATCTTCGCCGCCCTCGGCTGGCTCCGAGAGGCGGACCTCGACCTCAGCGACCCGGACAACCCCTTCTTCCGGAGTCAGGCGAACCGAACGCCGCAGATCATCGCCTGGGCGAACCATCGGTTCAGCGACGCGTTCGAGATGCGCTTCGGGCGCTTCGTCACACCGCACGGGATCATCAACATCGAGCACTTCCCTCCCACGCTGCTCGAGATCAACCAACCCCAGTTCCTGCGCCCGTTCCCAGGTGCGACCCTCTTCCCCGACTTCCTGAACGGTGTCGAGCTCCACGGGCTGATCCCCTACGCGCGGGGCAATCTCACCTACTCGGTGTTCGGCGGCATGTTCGCCCAAGCTCCGGACGACTGGATCGGTGGTGGCCGGCTGGCGTTCGAGTGGAACGAGGGAGTCACCTTCGGCCTCAACGGAAGCCTCGGCTCCCGGGATGCGGGGCTCGGCCCCTTGGGCAACTTCTCGACGACGCCCGTGCGAAGCCGGGTCGAGAACGAGTACCAGCTCGTCGGGATCGACCTGTTGCTCGACCGCGGGCCGTGGCTCTGGAAGAGCGAGGCGTTCTTCACGTTCGAGCAGGGCCAGGACAACCGGATCGGCTTCTATACGCAGCCCGCCTACCGGCTCAGCGATCGGTGGATCGTCTTCTATCGCTACGACTACCTGGATCCCGGCCAGGGGCTGCCGACGACCGTCGAGCACGTCCTCGGCTTGAACTTCCTCCCGCATCCGCTGATTCGAGTCCGAGGAGCCGTGTTCCTCAAGGACTACCGCGGCGGCGGCGACGTGGCGGTGGGCCAGCTCTCCGCCACGCTGAGCTTCTAGGGGCCGACGGTGCTTCGCGTCCGACACGGCGTCCTGCTGCTCGTCTGCCTGCTCCTTCTACCGGAGGTCTCGGCGGCCGAGTCGTTCGCGGTGGTCGCCAGCGCCGAGAACCCGGCCCGCAGCATCGACGCGGCAACCCTGCGGCGACTCTACCTGAAGGAGCAGTCCGAGTGGCCGGACGGGACGACCGGAAAGCCCATCGCGCGGCCGGCAGGCAGCCGGGCGCACGAGCTCTTCCTCGAGCACGTGCTCCGGATGGATCAGAGCCGGCTGACCCGCCACTGGATCTCCCTCAAGCAACGGACCGGGCAGCGTCGCGCCCTTCAGGTGGACTCGGACGAGAAGCTCATCCTCCTGCTGCGGCGATTTCCGGGCGCGTTCGGCGTTCTTCCCACTTCGGCCGTCGAGGACGACCCGAGCCTGACAATCCTCCTGCGGATTCCCTGATGAGCCTTCGAGATCGGATGCTCGCGGCCTTCAGCGTGCCCCTCCTCCTGCTGCTGGCCACGATGGGTCTCGTGGCGATGCAACAACGGGCGGTGCGCGGAGTGATCGAGGCGGTCGAGACGCGGGAGTCGACCCGCGTGGCCGACGAGCTCGTCCGCGAGCTGCTCGTGCTCACGTCGTCGGGCGAGACACACGACGACGGCCAGCTCACGACGTACTGGGACGAGCTTCGATACGCCCTCGAGAGCGCCGCGGAACGCACCCGAGGGCTCGACGGGTTCGACGAGCGGAGCGACGAGATCGAGCAGAGCTGGCAGATCGCCGAGGCCGCGTTCCGCGAGTACCGGTCCGAGCCCGACGAGATCCAGGCGCTCTATCTCGAGGACGCGTTGGCCGGGCTCTCGGAGCTCCTGAACGTGATCTCGATCGAGGTCCGCAACCGCCAGATCCTGGCGCTCGAGGAGGAGAGGAGCCTTCGCAATCTCCCGGTGCGTTTCGGCAGCGCGATGGGGCTCCTGGCGCTCGCGGGGTCGGGCACCTTCGCCTGGTGGTTCGCCAGGCGCATCGTGCGCCCGCTCGACGAGCTGGCCGACGCCTCGGACCGGATCGCGGACGGCGATCTCGCGGTGCAGGTCGAGCGTTCGGGAATCCCGGAGGTGGATCGTCTGGGCGACTCCTTCCGGAGCATGGTGGGAAGCCTGCGGGAGTTGCTCGGGCAGATCCGGGAAGGTCGCACGTCGTTGGGGACGACAGCCGACTCCATCAGCAGGGCCATTCGCGAAGCCGTCTCCCGCGCCGACGAGCAGGCCCGCACGGTGGAGCAGGCGTCGCTCAGCATCGAGCAGATGATCGGCTCGATCGGATCGGTGGCGAAGGGCACCTCCCGCCTCGCGGAGAGCGCGCGAGAAGCCTCGGGCTCCATGCAGGAGATGGAGCGGACGATGGAGAGCGCCACCCAGGGCGCGACCCAGCTCCAGGGGGAGATCGAGACCACGGCGAGCTCTGTCGTAGGGCTGCAGTCGAGCATGGTGTCCGTCGAGCAGCAGGCACAGTCCCTCGGCGAGGCCGCGGCAGCGACCACTCGATCGATCGAGAGCATCCGGGTCGCCGTGGCGCGCATCGACGCGGGTGCGCTCGAGAGCTCGGAGCTCGCCCGCACGGCCACCCGCGTGGCGGACGACGGGCTCGACGCGATGCGGCGGGCGCAGGAAGGCATCCAGTCTGTCGAGAGCTCGTTCCAGCGCATCGACGCGTCCGTGAGCTCGCTGGCGACCAGCAGCCGCACCGTCAGCGACATCCTCGAGGTGATCGGCGACATCGCCACCCAGAGCCAGATGCTCTCCCTCAACGCCGCCATCATCGCCGCACAAGCCGGCGACCAGGGCCGCGCGTTCGGAGTCGTCGCCAAGGAGGTGGCCGAGCTGGCCGCGCGGTCCGCCCAATGCGTCCGCGACGTGGGGGAATGCGTGGGCGAGATCGGCCGAGGAATCGACAGCTCCGTCCGGGCAGCCCAGGAGGGAGCCGCCCAGGTCGGCCGGGGAACGAAGCTGGTCCACCAGGCGGCGGCGAGCCTCGGAGAGATGGCCGCGCAAGCTCGGAATTCGGAGGAGCGTGCCGACGACATCGTGAGAGTCGTCTCCGAATCGAGAGACGCAGTCGAGACCGTCGCCAAGGAGGCGGCCCGAACGGCGGCCGCGGCGACGACCGTGAGCCGAGCCACGACGGAGCAGCAGGAGACGGGGGTCGCGATGCTGGACAGCATCCAGCGCATCCGGGACCTCAGCCACGAGGCCAGCCTCACCGCCGAAGCCCAGCGCTCGGAGACCCTGCGTCTGTCCGAGCACGCCGGGAGCGTGGCCGAGCGAACCGCGGCCATCGACAAGGAGACGGCCGAGCAACGTGTCCAGGCGGACGAGATCGAGCTGGCCCTCGAGGTCTTCCGACGGGCGGCGACGGAGTGGTCCTCCCACGTGGCGAGTCTCGACGAAGCGATGGGGCTCCTCCTCGCCGACTCGGACGCACTCGGCGAGCAGGTGGAGCGCTTCCGGGGCGCCGGCTCGGGGAGGCCCCGCCCGCCGATCACGTGATTCGGGGGCGATCGCGCCAGCGAGACGTGGCGACGAGTAGGGCCCACGGACGCGTGTGGGCGCGCCCGCCTAGCGCGCGCGCCTCGAGCGGTATGCTTCGCCCATGCGCCTCCTCCTTCTCGTCGTCCTCGCCCCCTTCTCTCTCGTGGCCTGCAGCACCGTCCCCGAGCCGATGACTCGCGAACGGCTCGAGGGCGAGATCGCCGAGCTGACCTCGTCCTTCACGGGGGCGCCGGGGCGACGCAGCTTCGTGTTCGACGAAGTGGAGATGGCGTGCGTCTCCGACGTCGCGGCCGACCGCATGCGCCTCGTCGCGCCGATCGCCTCGGTGGGTGAGATCGAAGCGGAACAGGTCGCGATCATGCTCGAAGCCAACTTCCACACCGCCCTCGACGCGCGCTACGCCACGAGCCGCGGCGTGCTCTACGCGGCCTTCATCCATCCGCTCTCGAGCCTCTCCGTCGAGCAGATCCGCTCGGCGCTGGTGCAGACGGCGAACCTCGCGCGCACCTTCGGCACCACCTACTCGAGCGGCGTGCTGGCCTTCGGAGGAGCCGACGGAGGAGGGACCCCGGAGGAATCCGGAGACGACCTCTCGCTCTGACCCGGCTCCGGACCCCGGTGCTACGTTCGACCCCATGACGAGACCCTCCCTCCTTCTCGCCGTCGTCCTCGGGGTCGCGCTCCCGGCATGGGCCGACGCCCCGCTCCAGTTCTCGACCGTGGGCGTGCGCGCGCCGGACGACCCGCACGTGAACGGCATCCGGCTCTCGGTCCTCTACGGCCGGAACCAGCGCGTGCGCGGCGTCGATCTCGGCGTGATCGCCCAGAGCCGGACGGGAGATCTCACCGGCTTCGGCGCCGTCCTCGGCCTCGGCCGCCTCGATGGCGACCTGCGCGGCTGTCACGCGAGCGTGATCAACCACCACACGGGCCGCGACCGCGGCGTGAACGCCGCCTTCGTGAACCAGGTCCAGGCGATGGACGCCGGCGTGAACCTGGGCTTCGTCAACACCACCAACGACTTCGCGATGGTGGACGTGGGCGGCATCAACGTGTCGGACCGGGGCGTCGTCCAGGTGGGCTTCCTGAACGTCACGCGCCGGCTCCGAGGGGTCCAGATCGGCTTCCTGAACGTGGCCGACAACGGCTTCCTGCCGGTCTTCCCGATCTTCAACTTCCCCAAGCGCACGCCGCCCGACGCGCCGGCGCGTACGCCGCCCGCCGCGGACTGGAGCGATCCCGACGCTCAGTGACGCCGGATGGGGTCGCTCCCGTCCCAGTCGCGAGAGAGCGCGGCCAGGTGGGCGAAGAACGCGCCCTTCGGGCCGCTGACCTCCGACAGCTCCACCATCGTTCCCGGGTGGCCCGGGTTCTCGAAGTACACGAAGCGCCCGTCCTCGCTGCCTGCACAGCCGGACTGCTCGACGACGAAGCCGTGCTCCTTCGCCTGTGCGAGCGAGGCGTCGAAGTCCTGGCTCCAGTACGCGACGTGCTGCAGCCCCTCGCGCCCGGTGGCGAGGAAGTCGAGGTAGCTCGACGGGGCCTGGTTCCGCTGCTGGATCAGCTCGATCTGCAGGTCGCCCGAGTTGGCGAGGGCGATGCTCACCTCGAGCTCCGAGGCCTCTCCCCGGTAGGAGAAGTCGAGGATGGGAGCCCGCTCGAAGTAGAAGAAGGGCCCGACGCCGAGCACCTCGGTCCAGTGCTTGAGGGCGGCCTCGATGTCGTGGACCACGTAGCCGTTCTGGCGCACGGGTCCGAAGATGCGGCTCATCGTCTCTCCTAAAGGCCTCTCAGGGCCGCAGGCGGTAGCGGATCGGCATGCGCTTCACGCCGCCGAGGAAGCAGGAGCGCATGCGATCGAAGGATCCCGCGAGCTCGACGCTCTCCATGCGGTGCGCCAGCTCGTCGAAGATCACGCGCAGCTCGAGGCGCGCCAGGTTGGCGCCCAGGCAGAAGTGCTCGCCGATGCCGAAGCCCACGTGGGGGTTGGGCTTGCGATCGACCCGGAAGCGGTCGGGATCCTCGAAGGCGTCCTCGTCCCGATTCGCCGAGGGATAGAGCAGGCAGAGCGAATCCTCCGCCTTGATCTGCTGGCCGCGGATCTCGACGTCCTCGACGGGCGTGCGGCAGAACTGGATCACGGGGGTCGTCCAGCGCACGACCTCCTCCACGGCCGTCGGCACCAGGCCCGGCTCGTCGCGCAGCTTCTGCATCTCGCCCGGGTTCTCGATCAGCGCCAGCAGGCCGCCGCTCGCGGCGTTTCGCGTCGTCTCGTTGCCCGCGATCACGAGCAGCACGTAGTAGGACATCAGCTCGAAGGCCGGCATCGGCGAGCCCTGGATCGTCGAGTTGGCCAGCACGCTCACGATGTCGTCGCGGGGCTCCTTGCGTCGCTCGGCGGAGAGCGCCTGGAAGTACTCGAACATGCCCTGAAGCGCGGACTGGGGCCCCGCGATCAAGGGATCGGGCGACTGGGTCTGATACTCCTCGTCGGCCGAGCCCACGATCTGGTTGGTCCACTGGAACATGAGCTTCCAGTCCGAGCGGGGAACGCCCAGCATGTCGGCCAGCACGTGGAGGGTGAGCGGCGCCGTGAACTCGCCCACGAAGTCGGCCTCGCGCTCCTCGCCGTCGCCCGCCATGGGCTCGAGCAGGTCGCGGGCGATGCGCCGCACCTCGTCCGCGCGGCGTTGGATCGCGCGGGGCGTGAACCAGCCACTCGCCGCCTTTCGGAACTCCGCATGCTCGGGCGGATCCATGTTGAGCAGATGCCGCGCCATGGTGCGCGGGCCCTTCACCGGCGCTCCCTGCTCGAAGATCGCGAGCCGCGGCGCGTTGATGAAGCGCCTCGGCTGCTTCGAGATCCAGACGAGATCCTCGCGCTTGGTGATCGCCCAGAAGCCCACGCCCCCGGGCAGGTCGAACCAGTGGACGGGCGCCTCGTTCCGCAGGCGCTTCCAGGCGGCGTGGGGGTAGCCGTGCTGGGCGAAGGTGTCGGGGCCGATGACGTCGAGCGTGTCGGGCAGGGGCTGGCTCACGGCGCGAGCGTATCCCAGGCGTCGATGCGAGGGAAAGGGCGCCTCACTCAAGTGGTCGTTCCCGTGCGCCGAAACCGCTCTCATGCTGGACTCTCTCGTACTCGCAAGCCGGGCGCTGTTCGCCTTAGCGGGGTTCGGGGCCGGCATCCACCTGGCGCGAACGGCCATCCAGGAGGGAGGGCTCCCGACGCATGCGTGGGGGAGCGCGATCATCTTCGTAGGCGGCCTCGGCCTCGTCGGCTATGCGGCAGCGCCCCTCCTCCAGACGACGTCACCAGCCCTCGCCATCGCCGGGCTGGCCCTGTCCGACGGACTCGAGCGAGTGGCGCTGATCGGACTCGGCGCCTTCCTGTGGAAGGTTTTCGGCCCGGCGTCGAAGGCGCGGCGTCTGGCCGCGGGGACGGTGGCGGTCGTGATCGTTCTCGACTGGATCGCCGTCCTTCGGTTCCAGGCCTGGCCGGAGACGGCCCTTCCCATGCCACTCGCGGCAACCACCCACCTCGCTTTCGGGGTGCCGCTCCTGTGGTCGACCCTCGAGTCGGCCATGCAGATGCGACGCTCCCGACGCCAGCTCGTCCTCGGTCTCACGAAGCCGATCGTCACCCACCGCTTCTGGCTGTGGACGCTCGGCAGCGCGGGCCTGTTCCTCATCTGCCTCGTGACGGCCATCGAGCAGGCCATCGATTCAGCGGCTGGCCGGCCCCTGCTCGCCGTCGTTCGAATCGTCCTCCACGCAGGCACCGCGGCCGTCGTCGCCCTGGCGTTCTTCCCGCCGCAGGCGTATCTGCGCTTCGTCGAACGCGGCGCGCGACACCCCTCCGCGACCGCCTAGCGAAGGCTCCGCCAGGCCCGCGGCTGGCGAGTGCCCCCCGGTTCGGCGACCCTGCGCCATGCGGGGGCTGCAAAGAGGAATGACATGCGGAGCCCCTGCGCCCTCCTCCCCCTGATCCTGCTGCTGTCGCTCCCGGTGAAGGCTGTCGACGGCGCGATCGAGATCAACCAGGCAAAGGTCGATGCCGAAGGAGGCTTCCCCTTCGGTGTCTCCACCCCGGGCCGCTACGTGCTGACGTCGGACCTGGTGGTTCCCGCCTCGACGGACGGAATCCGGCTCCTGGTCGACGACGTCCATCTCGATTTGAACGGCTTCCAGATCCGCGGCCCCGAAAGCTGTGCCCCCGCCGCCTGTGGCGGGGGCGGAAGCGCGGGTGTCTCTGCCCCGCTGGTCCTCCTGGGCGGTGACCGGACCGTGGTTGAGAACGGGACGGTCCGCGGCTTCGGCGGAAGCTGTCTCTCGCTCCGAGCGCACGTCCGCGTGGAACGCCTGCTCGTCGCGAACTGCGGGGACTTCGGGATCGACATCGGAAGCCACGGCATCGTCCGCACCAACCGGGTCACCGAGGTGGGGCGCAGCGGCATCCGCATGGGCACCGGAAGCCTCTACGCCCACAACACCGTCTCCGACGCCGGAACGCGCACGACCGAGGTGGCGATCCTCGGAGGCCGGGCCAGCGCGGGCAACCAGTGCTCGGACGGCAGCTGCTCGCCGCGGGGGCTGCGGAGGTACTACCTGAAGGCGGGAGCCATCACCGCCGCACAAGCCGGGACGGTCTGCGACCCGGGCTTCCACGTGGCCTCGGTCTACGAGCTCGCCGACCCCTCAGGGCTCTATTACGACCCCTTCCGGGGCTTCCAGCAGGGCGAGGTCCCGGGGCCTCCAGTGGACGAAGCCGGCTGGGCCCATACGGGGCCCGCCAACTGCAGCAGCTTCACCAGCGACGTGGGCGTGGGCACGCCCATTCGGCTCGAGACGGATCCCGCCGAGCAGGATGTGGGTCCTTGGAACGTCGGCGGTGCGCTCTGCGCGACCGATCAGGGAGTCTGGTGCGTCGAAGACTGAGCGCACCGGGAACTTCGCCCCTGGTGCAAGCACCTGCACGGTCGATCGCCCGTACCGGTCAGTCTTCCTCGGAGTAGACGAAGTGGTCCCATTGCGCGGGCTTGCCCAGGGCCGTGCGCAGCGAGAGGGCGAGGAAGAGGCCACCGACCCCCATGGCGACCGCGTTCGCCGTGGCTCGCTCGAGGAACGCGTAGCCGAGCCCCGAGACCAGCGCCGCGAACACGAAGGGGATCGCGAGGAGACTCGAGAGAGGCCGCGCCACACCCTCGAGCGTCGTGTGGGGACGGTCGATGCGGGCGAGCAGGACTTCGAGGAACGCGTCTCGCCTCCCGTCGTCCGCGAACAGGATCGGGTACGAGCGGCGGACGCGCGAGGTGTCACGCCCGCGCACGCGGATGCAGGGCCGGCTCTGATCCTTCTCGATGCGGGTCAGGTTCTCGAACCAGAGCGGGGGGCCAGCGGCGCGAACGCTCTCGTCGGGCACGCGGAAGAAACCCTTCGTCTCGAGGTCCGTCTGGAATCCCGCGGCGATCTCCGGCCTCACGTGCCCGGTGAAGAGCAGCCGATCGTTCCAGATCACGAAGTTGTTGCCGGACTCCTCCGGCACGTACTCCATGTGCTCGATGGGCTGGTCGCGCAAATAGCCCGAGTTCTTCGCCAGCTCCTTGGCCTCGGCGAGGCTCCCGGGCTCCGCGGTGGGTGCCGGCACGGAGTCGCCGTGGCGCTCGAGGGCACGCTCGAGCGAGGCCTCTCGATGCTCCTCGGCGGCCCGACCCCCGACATCCGAAGGGTCGTCGAGGTCGATTTCCGCGCCCGTGGCCAGATCGTGCAGCACCAGCTGGTTGCGCTGGCAGAACTCCGCGATCACGGTCAGGGCGTCGCCCGAGCCGCGGACCTCGAAGCCCAGGCTGTCGATGGGGTCGCCGGCCTTCGAGTCGAAGCTGCCCACGTTGATCTCGATGGAGAAGCCCTCGCCGGCGAGGCCGCACCAGAACGGGCCCAGCCACTCCACGTCGAGCTGCTCGCTCACCCACTGCTTGACGGCGGTGAACTCGCCGACCGGCGGCTCCTTGGCGTTGCCGTTCTGGTCGACGACTCGTCGGTGGGCGATCAGGTCCCAGCTCATGGGTTCCCCTCCCATCACGCGGCCCGGCGGAACGATGGATCGGCCGACACACCCTCATCGACCCGCTTCGACCCGGTCCTGAGGGGGTGGCGGCTGGACGGAGCGCTCATGGGGACGGAGCGAGAATCGTCTCGCACACGTCCCGGTGGTGGCGTCGACGCAGGCCGGCCCCCGGGGGACCACTTCGGCGGAAGTGGGCGCTTCGAGAACCCCCGATCGGCGTGCAAGTACCCGGACGCGCTGGCGAAAGTGCCGCCCCGGCCTCCGGAGCCGTCAGATGTTCAGTTTCGCTGCCACGAAGGCCCCCCGTCCTCCCACCCCAGGACGTGATGCGAAGTCTTCCTTCTCTGCCCTTCGTGTACCCCGGGCTCGGAATCCCCTCCTACCTGCTGGTCGGGCTCTCGGCTTGTCTGCTCGTCGGCCTCGCCGCGCCGGCCGACGCGTCCCGCCCTCGGCCGCCGAAGCAGTGCACCGAGATCGAGGAGACGATTCAGCTTCGGGACGACCTCAAGCAGGCGGTCCGGTGCAACAACGAGCTGATGATGTTCGGCTCGTCCGACGACTGTGGCGTCGTGCCCCCGGCCTGCTCGGGCCCACTGATGAACGACGCCCTGACGCTGGCCTACGGGGCGATCGAGACCACCCCCGGACCCACCGGACCCGGGACTGGCCCTCAGATCAACTGCCAGCAGCAGCTGGGACAGGCGGTCTGGCACTACGCCTGGGGACGCCTCCATCGCCGGGTTCTGGGCGACAGCCCGGAGGCCGCGGACCAGGCATTCTCGTTCGTGACCGACGAGATCGAGACGAAGTGCCAGGTCGACGTCGTCCTCGACGCGACCGGCACGAAGCTCCCGCGGGTCGGGCCCTCGTGCGCCTCCGCCGTCGGTGCCCCCGGCACTCCGGTCGACGCCGCGGCCCTCTCGCGGTGCACGCACGATCTCCTCGAGCGCTGGGCCGAGAAGCGCGCTCCGCAGCCCGAGCTCCCGCGGCCCAACATCATCTTCATCATGACCGATGACCAGCGCTGGGACATGGTGGGCCCGGAGCACGCGCCTCCGGGCGAGGTGATCATGCCGAGCGTGCTCTCGGAGCTGGCGGCGCAGGGGGTGACCTTCGACAACGCCTTCGCCCCGACCCCGCTCTGCAGCCCGAGTCGTGCCAGCGTCCTGACCGGCCAGTACGGCACGAATCACACCGTCTACGGGACCAACTCGAGCGTCAACGGCGCCCCCAACCTCGACGACACCTCGACGCTCGCCACCTGGCTCGACTCGGCCGGGTACCGCACCGGGCACTTCGGCAAGTACCTGAACGGCTGGGGCATCCTCTGGCAGAACGGCGTCCCCTACCACCCGCCGGGCTGGGACGTCTGGACGACCTTCCGCTCCTCCGACTACTACGACTTCAGCCTCGTCGAAGACGGTCAGCTCGTGAACTACCCGGGTACCCAGGAGTACTCGACCGACCTGCTTCGAGACAAGGCCATCGAGTTCATCGACGAGTCCGTCGCGGGAACCGAGCCCTTCTATCTGCACCTCGTCCCCGTCGCGCCCCACGCCCCGTTCCAGCCGGCCCCTCGGCACGCCAGCCTCTTCGCAGGGCTGGACCCGTTCCAGCCTCTGAGCCTCAACGAGGCCGACGTCTCGGACAAGCCGTGGTACTTCGAGAACCTCGCGTTCCAGGACGAGGCTCAGCTGGAGATCTGGCGCAAGGGAATGCTCCGCACCTTGCAGGCGGTGGACGAAGCGGTGGCGGCCATCGTCCAGCGTCTGCGCGACCACGGGATTCTCGACGAGACCATGATCGTGTTCACGAGCGATCACGGCTACCTCCTCGGAGAGCACCGCCTCCTCGCGAAGTTCAAGCCCTACGAAGAGGCGACGCGGATCCCGTTGATCATCCGCTATCCGGAGGTCGCACCGCTCCCGCGGAACGAGGATCGCCTGGTCGGGACCATCGACTTCGCATCGACGTTCGCCGAGCTGGCCGGCGCCGAGCTCACGCACGTGCCGGACGGCGACAGCCTGGTCGGAACCCTGGAAGGCACCACCGCCCCCTGGCGCAACCACATCTACACCGAGGGTTGGCCGGGGGGTCGCGAGTGGTTGAGCGTCCACGACGGCAACTGGGTCTACACCGAGCACGCGAAGGGAACGACGCCGCCGACCGTACGAGCGCCGGAGCTCTACGACCTGGTGAACGACCCGTTGCAGCTCGAGAACCTGGCGGAGGACCCGGCCCACGCTCTACGGGTGCAACAGATGAAGGCGTTGTTCCCGCAGTTCCGTCCGTTCTGGCCCACGGACATGCTCAACCCCTGAAGCCGCGCCCCGCGCATCACGTGTAGCTGAGCGCAGGCATGCCGAACTCGGCCGCCGGATCGTTCCCGCACACGGACGGGGGCTTGTGAGCGTGCGGGCTCGCGCGCGTGGCATGCGCGAACGGAACGCAGACCGATTCCGGCCGAGTGAAGCGACGTCGCTCACTGCACAGCGTGGCAGTTTCCGCTGTCGACTTCGCGAGTCCGTGGCGTGGCGGCGAATCCCTGGGACGAATCCCGTTCACAGGTGCGATGCGGGAGCGGACCTCTCGAGAGCGATGGGCGTGGGCGAATTGCCCCTTCCGAGCCTGGCCATGTTGAAGCGCCTCAAGCGAAACCCCAGTGGGTTCGATAAGTTGCAGCGAGTTTGCGCACCGGGCCCCCGGCCCGCAGGCACATCACCATGCTCCAGTTTCTAGTCCGACTCTTCCTCTTCCTGTCGGTCGGAACGGTCGCCGAGGGGTTCGCCTCACTCAGCTTCGGCATCCCGATCTCGGCGAACAAGCTGTTCACGATCGCGCTGCTCGGCTTCGCGGCGCTTCAGCTCCTGGGCCAGCGATCCGGGCTTCCGGCAAACGCGAAGAACGTCTGGGCCGCGGTGTTCGGGTTCGCGGTGCTTCCGAGCCTGGCCACGGCCTTCATCATGGGCGTGGGCATCAGCCAGGTCGTGAACTCGTCCGTCACGGTGATCTCGCTGATCCTCTTCTACTACGTCCTGGCCTTCGTGGTGCGCGAACCCCGCGACGTCCAGATCGTGGTGTGGGCCCTCGTGATCGGCGGAACCATCGGGGCGGCAACCACCATCGCGGGCCTGGGGGCCGCAGACACCTACTACGAACGAGGAGGTGGCCTGGGCGGCAACCCGAACCTCTCGGCCTTGTACGCCGTGACGACCATCGGCATCGCCAGCTACATGCTCGTGACCACCGAGAACCTCGCGTTCAAGGCCGTCGCGATCCTCGCCATCGGGACGAATCTGCTCGCCGTGGTCCAGACCGTATCCAGGGCCGGGTTCCTGTCGTTGCTGGTGTTGGGGGGCTTTCTGCTGCTGCGCTTCCGGCGGCTCGACCTGCTGCAATTCGCCATTCCGGCCGTCGTGCTCGGGGTGCTCGCCTTCGTGGTCTTCGCGCCAGAGACCTACTTCGATCGGATCTCGACGATCGGCGAGCAGGCGAGCGACCTGGCACGCTTCTCGACGGACAACGAACGCATCCGGGGCTGGTACTATGGAATGCTGGCCTTCCTGAACTACCCCCTCTCGGGCTGCGGGATCAAGGCCTTCAAGGAATGGCTCTACGTCGCCTATCCCGATGCGCCGATGACCCCGGTGCCCCACAGCTCCTACATCCGCCTCCTGGCGACCACGGGCCTGGCCGGCACGATCCCGTGGGTCGTGATCGTGCTGCTCACGTGGATCGACTTCTCACGGGTGCGCAGCCTCGCCCTCGCCCGCCGTGCGGACGAGCAGCTGCGGGACCTCTTCGGCCAGGCGACCTTCTTCCAGGGCGTGTTCCTCACCTGGCTCTTCGCGGGGCTGGTGAGCCCCTTCGAGTGGGAGAAGGCGCTCTGGCTGAGCTTCGGCATGTCCACGGCCCTGCTGGCAATGGCTCGCCGGCGCATCAGAGAGCTCGACGGCGCGCCCGCCTCCGATCGGGAGAAGGACGAGCCTGAGCCCATGGCGAGCAGCTGGGTGCCACCGGGGCTGCAGACGAACTAGCCTCGCGCGGCGCTCCCCGCGAGACCCAGGGCTCAACCGATGGCTCGAGCGAGCAGCATTCGCCGGGCGGCCTCGGGCACCGGCGGCGCCGCTCCCGAGCTCGGGCCCTCCCCGGCGTAGACCGCGCAAGCCAGCTCATGGGCCCCCGCCTCCACGCGCAGCCGCAGCTCGGGGACGGCCGCATAGGGGCGGGTGAGGCTGGCGTTGGGCGGGAGCGGCTGGGCGCGGGCCTCGCGCCCGCCGGACAGATCGTGGATCTCGCTCACGCCCTCCTCCGCCTCCACCCTCGCGAGCCCTCCGTCGGCATGCAGGCCCGAGCGGATCACGTCCCAACCCCCGGCCGCGAAGCCCGTCTCCGAGGTGTGCAAGGCCCGATCGGTCTCCACCCGGTGGAGACGGCCGTGCCAGGAGGCATCGCCCCACAGGACCGTGTGCACCCGGACGCCCTCTCCCGCCGACCAGTGCGAGTAGACGAGTCCGTCTTCCACCTGAGAGGCCAGGATCTCGCGGACGAGGCGCGCCGGAGTGCCCGGCTCGGTCAGCACGAGGGCCGAGTCGCCCGCGAAGGCGTGGCCCCACGCCGCGCTCTCGAGGCAGGGGCCGAAGCGCGAGGAGTAGGCCAGGCGCCCGTACTTCGAGGCCGAGTGCTCGAAGGGCTTCTCCGTCCCGTGGGCTCCCGAGAGGGCGACGGCGTGCACGGCATTGCGCACGAGCCGCATGCCGGCGCGAGGCTGGTCGCTCTCGCGCGGCTCGAGAGGCACCTCCTCCGCCTGCCAGAAGGCATGGCCGTCGGGGAGCGCGAGGCACAGGAACGCCTTCATCGCCCAGTAGGGGGAGCCCGGGGAGTTGTAGCCCTCGCGCATCCAAGGGTTCGCGTACGCCCAGCCGATCGAGAGCACGCCGTCGCGATCCGAGATGGGGAGCCGCGACCACCAGCGCAGCTGCCGGACCACGATGCCCTTCACCACGCCCCAGGGCAGCGCCTCCTCCTCGGCCAGGGCGAGCGCCGAGAAGAAGCCCGCGGCGGCGAAGCGGTAGGTGAGACTGCGCCCGAAGGGCACGACCCCTCCGGTCGGATCGAACCAGGCCTCGAGGTCGCTCGCGAAGAGCCGCGCCCGCTCGCGGAAGCGCGCGCTCATCGGGTGCTCGGGCAGGAGCTTCGCGAACAGCAGCCCGTAGGCGTGGAAGGCCCAGCCGACGTAGTGGTCGCGCGCCCCGCCCTTCCCGTCCTCGTACCAGCCGTCGCCGAGATGGAAGCCGTCGAGCATGGCGAGGGAGCGCTCCTGCGCCGCCTCGTCGATCTCGACGCCGACGCGCGCGAGCCCGCGCTGCACCAGCAGGCGGAAGAACTGCCAGTTGTTCGGGACGGGATCGAAGCGCTCGATGCGGCGCAGCCATTCGACGAGCTGCTCCTGGCTCCGGCCCGAGAGCGGCTCCCAGAGCTCCTCGGGAACGAGCGCCAGGCCGAGGCCGATGGCGGCCTGCTCGACCATCGTCTGGGCCGTGTTCTCGTAGAAGCTCCAGTGCTCCGGGTGGTCGGGGTCGACCCCCGAGGCCAGCCCCTCGCGCCAGCGCTCCCAGTGCGCGAAGGATCCGCCGCCTGCGGCGAGGGGAGCCAGGCCGAAGAGCGGCCGGGCGAAGCCTTCGAGCTCGGCGTCCGCCATGGGAAAGACGGCGCCGAAGCTCCCGAGCCGCACCCGCGCGCGGCCGGGGCTCATGTGAGGGAGCAGCGGCTCGACGAGATCGCGAACGGCCTGCTCGAGGTCGCCGCGAGTTCGCAGCGGGTTGGACGCGAGGGGATTGGCGCGGGCGGGATCCATGGGATGCCAGCATGGCGCGTTCGGGCCCGCCGAGCGAGCCGAGCCCTACCCGTCCGTTGCGACGGCCTCGGGCGCGAGCGGCACCATCACTTCGTTGCGCCGGAAGAAGGGAATGCTGAACGGCGAGTTGTAGCGCGCGAAGATCGCGGGCCCGGCCGGTGTGAGGCCCTGGGCCTCGAGCCCGGCGAGGAGCGCCGCCTCCTCGGCGTCGAAGCGGGCGCGGCTCCATCCGCCCCGGTACGGGCGAACCGCCATCGAACGCTCGGGCACCTGAACGATGCGGATCCGGTCGTCCGCGGGCCGCGGCACGTCCTCGAGCGATAGACCCGTCGGCATCACGAACGCCACCACCTGGTTGCCCGTCGCATCGGGCTGCTGGGTGACGGGGGCCGTCATCGCGATGCGCTCCCCATCCTCGGCGGGCCGCGGCTCCTGCATAACCGGCGTGGTCATGGCGATCTCGTCGGCGCGCCGGTTGTTGCCCCCGATGAACCCGGCCAGCGGACGGAACGCCTCGTAGCCCGCCCGGTCGAAGTCGCTCCCGGCGTCCATCTCGGCCACCACCATGGGCTCGTAGCGCCGGATCTCGAACGCCTCGGTCTTCTCCACGACCATGAAACGCGGCTCCTCGGTCGCCATCGCGTCCTCCACGAGCAAGAATGCGGAAACGAAAGTCAGCACGACGAGCGCTCCCGCCGGGGAGAGGCTTCGCCTCGAGCTGCGCAGGCTGGCGTCCATCGGTCCGGTCCTTTGCTGGGCGTCACGGGAGACTTCGCCGGATCGAGGCGCTCGGATGCACGAGGCCAGGGAAGCCGCCCGCGGACAACCCGGGCGCCGTCGGGTACCGTCTGACTCGCACGCGCCGGTAGCTCAGCTGGATAGAGCACCAGGCTTCGAACCTGGGGGTCGGGGGTTCGAATCCCTCCCGGCGTGCCAGCGAATTCGCGGGGTTGCCGCGCGGCATCGCCGCGTCTCCTCCACCCCGCCCCTCCGCTACGGTCCCGGCGTGCAGTTCGCGAGCTTCGATCTCCGGGATCCGATCGTCTCGGCCCTGGGGCTCCGGTTGTCCGTCCAGGTCGTGACGCTCGAGAACCTCTACGGGCTGTCCGTGGATCACGTCGAGACTCGCGAGAGCGAGGGCGTCTTCGCGCTGCAGGCGGAACGTCTCGCCTGGGCGGGTCAGCAGGAGCGGAAGCCGGGCCGTGTGGAGCTCCGTCTCGATCGGCTCGCGACGGGCTCGCTGCGCGCGGTGGTGCGGGCCGAGGCGCCCGAGCCCATCCGCTGCGTGAAGCTCCTGGTGCGCGATCTCGAGGCGCCGCTGGGTGTGGTCCACGCGGAGGGCGAGCCTCGCACGGTGGGGGAGTACGGCGAGCTGCTGGCCTATCCGCGCACGCTTCCCACTCCGGTCCTCTGCATCGAGTCCGGAGGTGCGTTGCTCGGGATGCGCGCCGAGGACGAGCAGGTCCGGGAGAAGCGCTTCGCCGTTTCGGTGGAGCGGGTGGGCCCCCTCTCGGGACGTGGCGTCGTGGAGTTGATCCACGAACAGCCTGCATCCCGTTTCTCACGCGAGCTCGAGACCCCGCCCTGGATCCTGACACCGGATGCCTCGCCGGACGAGCTCGAACGCCAGCACCTGGCCTTCGTCGAAGGCGCGTACGGACTCGCGTCGTGGGAGGAGCGCGAGGACGTTCCCGGCTGGGCGCGACGCGTTCGCATGGTGGCGACGCTCCACGGCATGCACTTCTCGGGGCGGGTCTTCCTCCGCTACGACGAGATGCTGGACGTGCTGCGCTTCCTTGCCGATCGGATTCCCGGCGAGCAGATCCTGGCCTACCTGCCCGGCTGGGAGGGCCGCTACTACTGGCAGTACGGCGACTACCGTCCCGAGCCGCGGCTGGGCGGAGAGAAGGGCTTCGCCTCGCTCTGCGAGGGGGCGCGGCACCTGGGCGTGCACTTGATGCCGATGTTCGGCGCCAACTGCGCCAACCGCTGGCTTCCGGCCATGGCCGGCCTCGACCCCAGCGCCAACCTGAAGAGCGCGACCGGCAACCGATTCCACGGCAACCAGCCGGACTGGGACCTGGCCCGCGCCCACGACACCGGGTGGCAGGCGTGGCTGAACCCGGGCCACCCGGAGTGGCGAGAGCGGCTGGCCACGGCCATCGAGACCCTGGCCGGGCGTCATGGCATCGACGCCGTCTTCCTCGACACGGTGCACGCCTGGACCAATGACCCGGACCACCCGGTGACCGAAGGGCTGCGGGCATTGGTGGCGCGTCTCCACTCGAACCTTCCCGGGCTGCTCCTCGCCGCCGAGGCGGACTACGACGCGCTGCTGCCGCTCTTTCCCCTCTTCCAGCGACCCTGGTGGACGAAGTCTCCGGGCTGGACGACGCGCTTCGTGCGCCGCTTCGGACACCTCTGCGAAGGGGAGCCTCGGGGGCGGACCGGCGTCCACGAGTTCGGCGCGTACGCGTCGGACGCGTGGAGCGGCGAGCCCGGCTACCTGCCGACCGTGGCCTTCCAGGATGGGACCCTCGAGCACGCGCGCGAGGAGCTCGAGCAGCGGCTCACCCGGCTGGCCTCGCAGGGCGGCAGCGGCCCCTAGATCCAGCGCAGGATCGGGCCGAAGAGCACCAGCAGCAGCGCATCGAGCGCGAAGAGCCCTCCGATGAAGCGCTTCTGTCGTGCCCGGGGCCAGTCGTGGGCCAGCACGGCGGCGGCAAAGAACGGGATGTACTCGGTGACGAAGACGGGGAAGGCCCCCCACCACGGGTACACCCACGCGAAGTGGGGGCTCATCTCCAGCGGGATCTCCAGGATCGAGAAGAGCGCGGCGTAGCCCACCACCACCAGCACCCGGGCGTTCACGCCCAGGACGCGCTGCGAACGATCCTCGGGCAAGGCCTTGCTGGCGATGATGCCCGCGATCGAGAACATGAGGCTGATCTCGATGCCCACGCCGACCAGGATGAGGAAGGAAGTGTGGTCCGGAACCGTCCAGAGCGCGTGGCCGCTCAGGTGTTGGATCACCGCGTTGACGATCTCGACCAGCCAGTGGACCGCGTAGAGAGCCAGACCCGCGGCGATTCCGTTCCAGTTCCGGTTCTGGATCTCGGTCGAATGGACGTAGACCACCAGAGCCAGCAGCGGCACCAGGGACCCGTGGACGTTGTCCAGGCTGCGCAGGATCGAGAGCGCCTGCTCGGTGACCTCGGGGTGGATCAGGTCCAAGCCGGCCCCTGCCCGGCTCCACCTGCGGAAGGGCTGCGGTTCTCGTTGGCCGCTTCGGCATCGGAGCGGCGGGTCTCCGCGTCGCTGTGGCGACTGCCGACCAGCTCGTAGTCTCCCGCGAAGGCCGGCCGGATCTCGCCGGCGCCGTCCACGAGCCAGGGCAGAGCGAGTCGGCGGGGCACCCGAACCTTCTCCACGGACAGACGCGTGGAGAAGACGACGTCCCAGATGGGCGTCGTCACGCCCTGCGCGAGGCGAGGGTTGGCGAAGTGGTGGGCGAAGTGGTTGCGGCGGAGCCACCGACCGTAGGGCCCGCGCGGCGGGTGGGTGTGGGCGCGACGGTGCAGCACCTCGTAGGTGAGATACATCGTGACGAAGCCGAGCGTGAAGACGACGCCCGAGGCGCGCCCTCCCACGAAGACGGCCAGCGGCAGCATGATCGACGTCGCGGCCAGGGCGGCCAGGGCCTTCTGCCACCACGGGGCGAAGTAGTCCACCTGCGCGTGATGCCGGCGATGCTCCCCCGCTCCCAGGCGCTTCGCCGAGGCGCCGTGGAACACGAAGCGGTGCAACGCGTACTCGGCGAGGGTCCATCCCACGGCCCCGAGCCCGAACGCCGCAAGCTGCACCGCCCACGCCTGCATGCCGGATCCTCCCGGTGTCGACGTCAGAGCGCCGACGAGATCGAGGCTAGCGCAAGACGCCGGCTCCCTGGTTGCACGCATCGGCTCCTGGATCGCGTATCGTAGTTGCGACGTGACCTCCCTCCCCGACCACCTTCCGATCCTCGACCGCCCGGGATCGCGCCGGGTGCACGAGTCCGAGTACGCCGAGCGCGAGATCACCTCGCCGGTCGACCTCTGCGATGCGCGCGGGCGGCTCAACCCCGAGGCCGTTGGGTTTGCGAGGCAGCCGCTCTTCCGCGCGAATCTCTCCGGCCACTGGCCGCGCAAGAAGCGCTGGAACTTCTGGAACTGGATCGGGCCGGGCTTCGTCTTCTCGGTCACGCTCGCCGACATCGACTACGCCTCGTTCTGCGCGTTCACCCTGACCGACTTCGTCGACGGCACCCATTGGAGCGGATCGTCCTACGGGCTGCCGGGGCGCATCGAGCTGCCCGAACGGGTCGAAGCAAGCGTGTCCTTCCGAAAGGCGGGGATCGACTACGCCAACCGCGTCGACGGCGACGATCTCGCCGTCCGCTTCCGCGGACGCGCCGGCGATGGAACCGATCTCGCGGCGGACTTCGCGGTGTTGCGCCCGCCCGGTCACGAGAGCCTCAACGTGGTGGTGCCCTGGAGCGAGTCGCGTTTCCAGTGCAACTCGAAGCACGCGGCGCTGCCTTGCTCCGGCGAGATTCGCGCGGGTGAGCGCCGCTACCGCCTCGAGCCGCAGAGCGCGTTCGCCGTGCAGGACTGGGGCCGCGGCATCTGGCCGTACCGCGCCTTCTGGAACTGGGGTGTCGCGACGGGCCACGCGGGGGACCACCTGCTGGGCGTGAACTTCGGAGCGAAGTGGACCGGCGGCACCGGCTCCAACGAGAACGGGATCCTGGTGGACGGCCGGCTCCACAAGGTGATGGAGGACCTGCGCTGGGACTACGACCCGGTGGAGTGGCGCAAGCCGTGGCGCGTCGTCGCGGAGCGTTCCGGCGCGATCGATCTGGTGCTCGAGCCCCTGGCCGCCCACACACCGAGCCTGAACGCGGGAATCGTCTCGACCGGAGGCGTCTGCGCCTTCGGCCGCTGGTCGGGCACGGTGCGCGCGGGAGGCCAGCGGATCCCGGTCGAGGGCCTGATCGGATGGGCGGAGGAGTTCTCGCATCGCTGGTGAGGCGGCCTTGCTCGAACCCCGAACGGTCCCGTCCAGCTCCACCCTGCGCCTGGCCAGCTGCCCGAAGCCCAATGAGGGTGGGCGGTTGGCTCCGCCAGCTGCCGGTTCCAGGGGAGCCGCTGCGACCGCCCTCTCGAAGACGGTTTCTTCTTGCTCCGCGCCGCCGACGCGATCGATGATACGCGTAACCCCCCAGGAGCAGGCTTCAATGACCAGGATCCAACCCACCAGCGGTCTGGCGCGCGTTGCAGCACTCTTGCTGGCGCTACACACATCTGCGGCATTGGGCCAGGTGCCGGCCGCGATTCCCTACCAGGGATTCCTGACCGATCCAGCGGGTGCACCGCTCGACGCGACCTCCGACGTCGTCGTGAGACTCTGGGAAGATCCCTCGAGCCAGGACCAAGGCGCGTTCCTGTACGAGGAACGCCATGCCGACGTGGACATCGTGAAGGGCTTGTTCACGCTCACGATCGGCACCGGCACGGTGGAACAGGGCAGCCCTTCCTTCTCGGAGGAGCTCTTCGAAGACGGGTTCGTGTGGCTCGAGTTGGAGATCAGCGGCGAGACGCTCGCACCGCGGGCGCAGATCAACTCCGTGGCATACGCGCTGCGGGCGCAGACCGTCGAGGCCCTGGCCGCCGGGTCCGTGAACTCGGCCGCGGTGCAAGACGGGTCGCTATCCGCGATCGACCTGGCGGACGAAGCGGGGGCCAGCTTCGTCGACGGCGCCGCGGGCATCCGCGTACCCGAGTCGCCCGAGACGGTGGTCGCGCAGACCCTGACGATCAACGCGCCGAGGGACGGCGTTGCCATCGTGACCGCCAGCGGGACGTTCAGCACCCCGCGGGCCAAGCGGGTGCGCTGCAGCCTCTCGGACGCGCAGATCCTCGACAGCGACGTGAGCTTCAGCTTCACCACGGCTCAGGATCGCGGAGGCACGGTTCCATTCAGCTCGACTCTGGGCTTCCAGGTGTCCGCCGGCAGCGCGACGTTCTTCCTGGTCTGCTCGCGCGACTCCCTGGGCACGAATCCGCAGGACATTCCCCTCGTGGTGAATCCGTCGATGACGGTCATCTATGTGCCTTCGGACTACAGCTGAGATGGCCAGGGTGAAGAAGGTCTCCATGCACGGATTCGTCGGACCCTCGACGCTGGCCCTCTGCCTCCTTCTGCTCGGGGTCGCTTCGGCGGCGCACGACGCGGGCAGTCCGAGCTTCCAGCTTCGTCAGGCCTTCGTCACGGGTGGAGGGGGGGCGAGCGCGAGTTCGGGCTTCTCCCTGCAGACGGCCATCGCGCCGCCGCCGGCCTCCGCGGAGTCGAACTCGACCTCCTTCGTGCTGCGAAGCGGCCTCTTCACCCTCCCGGGGGCGGCCGACACCGATGGAGACGGGATTCCCGACGGCCAGGACAACTGCACGCTGGTCGAGAATCCCGGCCAGGAGGACGTCGATGCGGGCTCCGACGACGACGCCTCCCTGCCCGGCGTGCAGCAC